>WNFX01000101.1_pt1 | contig 84098 bp, 86 predicted proteins | sample 5400111 | NCBI WGS metagenome assembly WNFX01 (sample SAMN13153363, study PRJNA577476) | soil metagenome | isolation source: 40 cm soil or saprolite under grassland replicate 1 | place: USA:California | collected 2016-06-15
GCTCGAAACCGGGCACCGATCAAACAAGCTTCCACTCCGGATCATGCCTGGACTGAAAGTGGTCCGACAGATCTCCCATGAATGGTGTCATGCTCGACATTCTGACAGCATGAAGCGACACCGCATGCAGATCATCTTGTGCTGCCGACGGCGCTCGGCCTCCGGGAAGCGGGCCATATGGAGGGCGAGTTCGCGATGACTTAAGAAGGCTCCGGGTTCAACATCCTTTTCCACGTGCAAGGTCCGTCGGATCAGCATCCGCGCGTCCTCCGGACACTGATCCTTTTGTGCTGACTCAACGAGGCGCCCGGCCCAGGCGCAGTCGACTCTGGGTCGGGATCCGATCCCGGCCGGGCGTTCCACCTAGGGAACGCGGCTCCTGCCTACGACGACGGCGAGCTCCCGCGGCTTTCCATCTTTGAACACGGCCTTCGGAAGACAGGCCATGGAGAACGCCGCGGCCGATATCAGAACGGAGTCCAAGCGTCGACCAAGGTCTGTCAAACGATACTCTATCCGGATCGGAGCCTGAGAGACGATCAGTCTTTCGACGATCCGGAGGCGCTGCAATTCCTTCAGCCTTCGGGAGAGAATTTTGGGCGTGATGCCCTTCACGTTCTCCTGCAGTCGGTTGAAGTGAGTCACACCAAAGAACAACTCCCTGAGGATTAGGACGGTCCAGCGCTTCCCGACGATGCGAAAGGTCGTCTCGATCGGACATGCCCTCAACTCGGCGATTCCGTAAATCCGTGCCACCATACCTTCCGTAGCCACGCCACTCCCCCGATGCCAGGTTTCCGAAAGGATAGGGAGCGTTTATCACTTTCTATTGTATACTTACTATCCATGGCCGAGACGATGACGATCCTTGTTGCGGGAGCGACAGGGCATCAGGGAGGGGCCGTGTCGCGGAGCCTCCTCAAGAGGGGGCATCGGGTGAGAGCGCTCACCCGAAATCCAACCAGGGCAAGGCCATTGGAGACGCTCGGGGCTCAAGTGGTCCAGGGGGACCTCACCGATTTTCGCAGTGTGGTAAACGCACTCCGCGAAGCCGACGGGCTTTTCGTTATGACCACCCCCTTCGAAAGAGGCCTCGACGACGAGGTGCGCCAAGGGACCACGGCTCTGGACGCGGCCAAGGAGGTTGGGGTGGGGCACGTGGTCCTCACGTCAGTGTCCGGCGCAGACCAGAATTCAGGGATTCCCCACTACGAGACGAAGGCTCGGGTCGAGGAACACTTGCACGGCATTGGGATTCCTGGGACGATCGTAAGGCCGGTCCTGTTCATGGAGACTCTCTTGTCCCCACGAATGCTCCCAGGCATCCAATCGGGGACTCTGGCGTTGCCCGTGAAGCCGGAAACCAAGGTGAGGCTGGTGGCGGTCAAGGACATCGGTGAGATCGTTGCAAGGGCCTTCGAGCGTCCCGAGAAAGGGACGGCCCGGGCCTGGGACCTTGCCGGCGATTCGAGGACCATGCCGGAGGCGGCCGCATTTCTGTCGAAAAAGCTGGAGCGACAGGTGAAATTCGTGCAGCTCCCAGAAGATCGGGCGCTCCAGGCCATGGGTGAGGGCATGTTGAAAATGTTTCACTGGTTGGATGCCCGAGGACCTAGCACCGAAGTCGCCGCGCTCGAGGAACATTGGGAGTACCGGATGACTCGACTCGAGACGTTCCTAAACGAAGCTCGCTTGCAGCTCTGAAGAGCCGCTGGCCAGCCGATTCCACCGGCCGAAATCCGCGCCGGCTAACATTAGAGGTGACATTAGATGCAGATTACCGTGTGCAATCGGCGGCGCTCGGCCTCGGGGAAGCGGGACCTGGCGGTGTGCTATCGAGCCGAGGTCCCCAAGGGTCTCGGGTTGCGAGGTTGGTCAGACCTGCCCGACCATCTCCGAGATGGACGCCTTCCCACGGTCCCGCATGCGCGTCAGAGCTCGGCACCGACGAACGCTGCGACGCCGCCCGCGAGGACGAGGATCGCATCCATCCCGTAGCCTAAGATCAACAGGAAGAATCCGATCACCGCGGTCAGGAATCCCGCCACCGCGAGGCGCCCGCGCGGGAACAGGAGCGCGGTCCCGGCCCGGTAGATCCGGAAGGCTTCCCACAGAGCCGCGAGGCCCAGGAAGACCCGCGCGAGGAACGTCCATGCCGTCAGCGACTCGACCGTGGGCGACGACCCGACGCCCGTCCCGATCGCCAGGAGGACGCGAGCGCCGCCCACGCCCGCGAGGACCGCGCCGACGATGGCGACGACGGACCGAATCGTGAATCGGCCGAACAGTTTGCGCGAGAACATACGGCCCCATCCGGCGGCGGCCCTTATGGACCTTGCGCCGGGGTGCTGCCCCTCGATGACCCGTCGGACTCGATGCGCGGTCGCGGCACCGCCCACGTTCAGCGATATCTCCGCACGTGCTCGGCCATCCTCCCCGATGGAAAGGTCCTCCGAACCCTTTATCAACCCGCGCCGCGGGCCGCCGCGTACGGCCGCGGATCTCCGACCGCCTAGAATGCCCTCGCCACGAGGGCGACGATGCCGCCGGCGAGGACGATAATCCCCGCCGTCCCTTGCCCAAGGAACACGAGGACGACCCCGACACCCGCCGTGAGGATCCCGGCGGCCGTGAGACGGGCCCGCGCGAACAGCATCGCCTTGCTGCTCCGGTAGATCCGAGACGCTCCGAGGAGGGCTACGAATCCCAGGATTACGGACAGGACGAGTTCCGCCGTCAGCGAGCCCGCGGAAGAGGCGGCCACGACGAAGACGAACAGGCCCCCTGCAACCGCCAAGAGCGCGCCCGCGAGCCCCAACATCCGACGCGTTGATTGACGACGACGGAACAAGCCACGAGCGAACAATGGGAGTCCCCGCGCGCGGCCCCCCATCTCCTTATGGCTTTATGTGGGCGCGCTTCCGGCCCCGGATGCTGCCGGCTCGGAATCAGGGCCATAAATTGAACCCACGACGAATTGACTGCGATGGCCTCCGACCGCGAGCGGATCTCGCTCAGACGCACCAATCGTCTACTCGGGAATGAGGCCGGCGAAGACCTCGGGGATTTCATCGTAGCCCATCTTGTCGAGGAACTCGCGGCGGTTCGGGAGGATGAAATCGCGATCGAGGACTGCAATGGAGCGTCCGTCGGATGTGTTTGCTTCTACCGCCACAGCGAGGGCGTTCGGGCTCCTCGGTGGCCACGGCCATCGGGCAATCAATGCAGGGCATTCGGCGGTGGGGGTGCGCGGGCAAGCCAACGTGAGGCGACGCGGCCGAGGCGGCACCCAAAGCACAATCGATGGTACGGCCCCTCGAGGGATCCGGATTCGTAGCGGGCGAACGAATCCGATCGGAAAGGCGGCTTGCCCAGACGGACGTTCACCGCGTCGTGAAGGCCCTGCATCCAATCGCTCATCCGGGGGCGACACCGCCGACAGGGCCAGCGGTCCGCGACGCCGTGAAGGACCCGCCAAAGGGCTCGACCGAATCGAATCCGCGCGGCGAGCCCGATGGAGCCCATCGCGCGCATCTCATGGAAACGCATCGACTCAGCCCCGCCGTTTGCATCGGTCGCGATCTCGTTTTCCCGCAACGGCGCTGGTAACCTGTCATGATTGATAAGGAAACCGAGCGCCGTTCGACTTTGCACGGTAGCTCCCTATCGCTCCAAGTGGGACCGCGTAGGCTCGCATCGGAACCTTTTCCCGTGCGCGTTCCCTATCCACGCGGGTGAAGCGGAAAGAGCGTCCCCCGAAAGACTCCCGACCCAAGGAAAAACGGTTCCGGCATGGAGGGCGCAAGGGCCGACGCGACCGGAATCAACGGGATCGCGCGCGAAAATGACGGCCGACGATCCATGGTTCGGTCTGACGTGGGGGTGACACGGTGCCATTCGACTACGAGTTCCGGCTGAGGATCCGCGCGCCGCGACCCACGGTCTTCGAGCGGCTCCTGCGCATCGAACATCTGTCCCGCTGGTTCTGCGGTTGGTCGCGGATCGAGCCGAAGGTCGGCGGATCCTTCAAGTTCGGCGGGGAGACGTGCATCCTCCAGCCCGAAGGGAGAGGGTGGGAGACGACGATCGAGAAGGGAGAGGTGCTCCACAGCTTCGCCTTCACCTGGCCTATCCGGGGCACCGCGACCCAGGTGTCGTATGCCTTAGACGACGACGGCTCGGAGGCGACAATCCTCATCGCGCGCCACCTCGGCGTCCCGACCCGCGAAAGCACCTGCGGGACGATGCAGGACGCGTGGCGCATGTGCCTCGGCAATCTCAAGTCGATCGCGGAGGGTCGCACGGACAGCGTCCGGCCCGACCACTCGGCTGTGTCGACTCCCGAGCTCCGTCTCTCCGCCTTGATTGAAGCCGCATCGGGGCGGGTGTTCCACGCGCTGACGGACCCTGCTGAACTCGACGGATGGACGACGGGGGGTGTGCCCATGAAAAGAGCGAGCGCCGAGCTGCGCCCGGGCGGTCGACTCGCGTTCGGACGGGGCGAGGGACCCGATCAGATCCTCGAGATCGAACCGGGGCGGCGGATCGTCCTCCGCTGGCCACGCTCCCGGGGCGACCTCCGCGTCTCGCTGGAGCTCGAGGAGAAGGCGAGCGGGACGGCAATTTACCTCGTCGTGGCCGGATACGGCGACATCGGGAACCCGCAGATTCTCGAGGACCGAGGGTTGTGGTCCGATCTATTCGTTTGCCTGAAGAACCAGGTCGAGAGTGGGCATGCGGGCTTCCTCAATGCCTACGAGGACCAGATGCGCGCCCGATGAAGGACGCCCCCGGCGAGGCTCGGCCAGTCCTTCAGGACGGACATCGCGGCGTTGTGACCCGCGGCGCCGATGAACCCCCAAGAGGATCGGCGGACGCTCTCCGGGGTCTCGCTAAAGTGGTTGGCCTGGCGTCACGCCTTCTTCCGCTCCGGTTCGAAGAACGGCCTCTCGACGACCGTGGCAGGCACCCGATGGCGCTCCCACTCGACCGACACCTCGATCTCGACCTGCGTCCCGAGGTCCGAGTACGGCGCCGCGACCGTGGCGATCGCGATGTATTTCTTCAGGATTGGCGACCAGCAGCCGCTCGTGGCCCAGCCGACTTGACGATACCCCGAGTAGAGTGGTACCTCGTCTCGCCACGGCTTCGATGGCGGCTGAGGCGGGAGCCCCATCTCCCAATAGTGCCTCTCGATCGATCTCCAATCGATGTGAAGCCCGACCGTGCGCCGGGACGGTCCGCGAGCGTTCTCCTCGAGGAGCGCCTTCCTCCCGATGAACGGCCCTTTGTCGAGCGCCACAGCCCAGTCGAGGCTCAGTTCAAAGGGCGAGTACCGCTGCGCGTCGATGATCGCCTTTCGGGACGGCTTGTATTCGACTTCGCTGAGGATGAGACCGGCCTCGATCCGGGCGACGTCCAATGCGAGCATCCCGGCGGGCGTGATGTCATGGCCTCGTCCCTTCTCCAACAGCGTATCCCAAAGCGCCTCGGCCCGCTCCCGCTCGACCCAGATCTCGTAGCCCAAGTCCCCTGTGTAACCGGTCCGGGAGATTGTGACCGGGATTCCCGCGAACTTCGTGGTCACGAAGCGGAAGTACCGCAGCTTCTCGACGGCGCCGTCCGCGCCCTCCATGAGGATGGCCCGCGACGAGGGCCCTTGGAGGGCGAGCGCGCCGATCTCCTCGGACACATCCTCGACTTCGACGTCCAGGCCCATCCCCGCGTCTTGCAGCCATTTGAGGTTCGCTTCTGCGGCGGTCAGGCGAAACGATCCGTCGCCGAGATTCCAGAGCGTGCCGTCGTCGATGGTCTTCCCGCGCTCGTCGCACCACGGCGTATAGTAGATCTGTCCCTTCGACAGCTTCGCCGCGTCGCGCGTCACGACCTTGTTCACAAGGTGCAGGGCGCCTTTCCCGCGGATCCGATACTTGTACAGCGGCGACACGTCCAAGAGGCCGGCGGAGTGGCGGATCGCGTAGTACTCCATCTCGGGGACGAGGGAGTACGACGAGGCCGCGAGGTATCCGGCCCAGCCGCGCCAGTCCCAGCTCTCGCAAAGCGCCGACGTCCGCGAATGAAAGGGCGATCCGCGTCGCAGTGTCCGAGCCTCCGAACCGGACGCGGACCGGCGAGAAACGATTTAATCCCTCCCCCGTTACCTCGCGCACCCCAGCTGGTCCCTCGCGATCGGACACGCGTTACGCGGGCATGGAGGCCGTCGAGTGGCGCACCAGTACGACGTCATCGTGATCGGCGGAGGCCACAACGGCCTCGTCACGGCCGCCTACCTCGCGCGGGCCGGCAAGCGGGTCGTCGTTCTCGAGCGCCGCCACGTCCTGGGTGGAGCCGCCGTCACGGAAGAGGTCTTCCCCGGGTTCAAGTTCACCGTCTGCTCGTACGTCTGCAGCCTCCTCCGGCCCCAAATCATCCGGGATCTCGACCTGCCCTCGCACGGCTTCGAGGTGATCCCACAAGAGTCGAGCTTCATGCCGTTGCCGGACGGACGCTACCTGTTCTACCGAGGCGACGAACAGGACAGGTTCCAGGCGGTCGCGAAGTTCTCGCGGCGCGACGCCGAGGCGATGCCCCGCTTCGGCCGCGTGATGGCCCGGATGGCGAAATTCATCGCGCCCACGCTGACGATGACCCCGCCGGACCTCGGCTCGCTCCACCCTTCGGAGCTTCGGAAACTGTTGGCGCTCAACAAACAGGCGAAGACGCTGACGGAGGACGAGCTGTACACGTTCGCCCGACTCATGACGATGAGCGCGGCGGACTACCTCGACGAATGGTTCGAGACCGACGTCGTGAAGGCGGGGCTCTGCTCGAGTGGGATCATCGGCACGCTCCTCGGGCCGCGGTCCCCGGGAACGGCGTACGTGCTCATGCACCACTACATGGGCGAGATCGACGGGGCGTACCGCTCCTGGGGGTACGTCCGTGGCGGCATGGGAATGGTCAGCGAATCGATTGCCCGGGCGGCCCGGAGCTTCGGCGCGGAGATCCGGGTGAACGCGGACGTCCGGCGGATCCTCGTCCGCGACGGACGCGCGGTCGGCGTCGAGCTCGCGAACGGCGAGAAGATCTATGCGAGGGTGGTCGCATCGAGCGCCGACCCGAAGCGCACCTTTCTGAAATTCCTCGAACGGTCCGATTTGCCGCCCGATTTCGTCCGGGGCATCGAACACTTCAAGATCGAGGGTTCCTCGGGGAAGGTGAACCTCGCCCTCAACGAGGCGCCGAGCTTCTCGTGCCTCCCGGGAAACGGGCCGCTCCTCCAGGGGGCTATCTCGCTCGGCCCGAGCGTGGACTACATCGAGAAGGCGTACGACGACGCGAAGTACGGGGACTACTCGCACCGGCCCTACGTCGACATGTGCGTCCCTTCGACCCTCGATCCGACCCTTGCGCCTCCGGGGAAGCACATCATGTCCTGCTTCATCCAATACGCGCCGTACACGCTCCGGAACGGGAACTGGGCGGACCGTCGGGAGGAATTCGGGGAGACGGTCCTCGACACGATCGAGGAGTACGTCCCGGACATCCGAAAAATCATCCTCCATCGACAGGTGCTGAGCCCGTGGGACCTCGAGCAGATGATCGGACTCACGGGAGGGAACATCTTCCACGGCGAGCTCACGCCGAACCAACTGCTGTTCCTGCGGCCCACCGCGGGCTGGTCGCAATATCGCTGTCCGATCCGGGCGCTGTACCTCTGCGGGTCGGGAGCCCATCCCGGCGGAGGCGTGATGGGGGCGCCCGGCTACAACGCCGCCCGTGAAATCCTCCGGGATTGGGCGCTCCTCAAGGTGTGAGCGATGCTCGAGGCGTTCGACGTCGCGATCGTCGGAGGGGGCCACAACGGCCTCGTCGCGGCGGCGTACCTCGCGCGCGCCGGGCTCCGCGTGCTCGTGCTCGAACGCCGCGCGAGCCTCGGCGGCCCGGTCGCGACGGAACCAATCGCTCCGGGATTCCGTGGGCCGACGGGCGCCACGGTGTGCGGCCTGCTTCGCCCGGAAATCGTCGAGGACCTGAACCTCTTCGGACGAGGCGTCCAGTTCATCCCCGTCGATCCGGAGGTCGTCGCCCTCGGGGACGGCAAGGCGTTGCGGCTCTGGCGGGACATGCGGAAGACACAATCCGAACTCTCGAGCGTTTCCGCCAAAGATTCGGAGGCGTATCCGCGGTTCGTCGAGTTCCTATCCCAGTTCGCGGCGGCGCTCGATCCACTCATGGCCATGGCGCCCCCGAACCTCGCCGCGCCGACCCTCGGAGAGCAGGCAGGTCTCGTCCGCCGAGCGCTCCGGCTCCGAAGGCTCGGGAAGGCGGTCATGCAGCAAATGCTGCGGCTGCCTCCAATGCCGGTCCGAGACGTGCTCGACGAGTGGTTCGAGTCGGAACTCCTGAAGGCGAGCCTCTCGGTCGACGCGTTGCTCGGGACCTTCGAGGGGCCTTGGTCCCCGGGGACCGCATTCGGGCTGATCCGGCACTTCCTTCCCGGGGTCCACGGGAGCGCCTGGTCGTTCGTCCGCGGAGGGATGGGCACCCTCGCCGCGGCCCTCGGGGACGCTGCGCGGGCTGCCGGCGCGACGATCCGGACGGAATCCGAGGTGCGCCGGATCCTGAGCGGGGGAAATCGCGTGACAGGAGTGGAGCTTGCAACGGGCGAGATCATCGAGGCAAAGGTCGTCGCCTCGAACGCGGATCCGAAGCGGACCTTCCTGCGCCTCGTCGCGTCAGAGGAGCTGGGCCCGGAGTTCCTCGTCCAGGTCCGCAACTTCCAGATGAACGGGGTCGTGGCGAAGGTGAACTTCGCCCTCGACGCTGCGCCGACCCTCGCCGCATGGCCGGACGGGACCCCCGCCCACTTCCGCGTGTGCCCGTCGATGGAATACATCGAACGAGCCTACGACGATGCGAAGTACGGGAAAGTTTCCGGAAATCCGTTCCTCGACGTGTTCGTCCCGACGACCCTCGATCCGAACCTCGCTCCTCCGGGGAAACACGTCTTGTCGGCGACGGTCCAGTATGCGCCGTACGGGTTGCGGCGAGGGACCTGGGACAAGGAAGGGGAGAAGCTGGGCGATCGGGTTCAGGCTCTCCTCGACGAGGCCATCCCTGGCTTCAAGCGGCTCGTCATCGCCCGGCAAGTGCTCACGCCGGCGGACTTCGAGACGCGGTTCGCCCTGACGGAGGGCCACATCTACCACGGCGAGATGACGCTCAATCAATCGTTCGTCCTGCGGCCCGTCCCCGGCTGGTCGCGGTACCGAACGCCCATCGAGGGACTCTACCTCTGCGGTTCCGGCGCCCACCCAGGCGGCGGGATCACGGGAGCGCCCGGGCTGAATGCGTCCAGAGAAATCCTGAGAGACTGGCCGCATTTCGCGAGAGCGGCCTGATTCGGGACTCCCCCGAAGGCCGGGCAATCCTTGAAATCCGGCGGACGATTCACCGAACCGCCATGGCCGATCTCCTCGAGCCCGGAACGGAAGCCCCGGATTTCGAGGGCGTCACCCAGGATGGCCGGGAGATCCGGCTCCGCGATTTCGAGGGTCGGCCCGTCGTCCTGTACTTCTACCCCGAAGACGACACGCCCGGGTGCACACGGGAGGCGTGCGCGTTCCGCGACGACCTCGGTGCGCTCAAGGACTTCCGCGCGGAGGTGCTCGGGGTGAGCGTCCAAGACGCCGCCTCGCACCGCGCGTTTCGGGAACGGTATGGGCTCAACTTCGACCTCGTGGCGGATCCGGACAAGCGGATTGCGCGGTCGTACAACGCCCTGGGCCTGTTCGGCGTCGCGAAGCGCGTCACGTACGTCATTGGACCGACTCGGAAAATCCTGGCGGCGTACCGCCGCATCGATCCCGGGTCGCACAGCCGGGAAGCCCTCCGAGTCCTGTCCGAGGCGGTGGGGAAATGACGGCGGGGAAGGCGCGACTCCCAGAGGTCCAAATTCCGAAAGACATTCGCCTGCGGTACGATCGATTCCTCGATCACTTCAAAGGCTTCGAGGACGTACCGGCCGTCCGAGCGATCTTCGGCTCGAAGACGAAGACGGTGCTCCGGAGCCTGCGGGTAGAGTTCTTCTCCTCCAAGTGGGGGTACATGGGCGTGAGCGACGAGGACGGCCATCTGGTCGTCTCGACGCACTACCTCCGGACGGGCAAACGGCGGGACATCTACCTCGACGTGATCCACGAGCTCGTCCACGTCCGACAGTTCCGGGAGGGCAAGGAGCTGTTCCCGGAGGGCTTCGAGTACCCCAGTGCGCCCACCGAGATCGAAGCCTACCGTACGTGCGTGGCCGAAGGCCGACGGCTCGGCATGGACGATGCAGAGCTGTTCGAGTACCTGAAGGTCGAATGGATGGACGAGAAGGACGTACGAAAGCTCGCACGCAACGTTGGCGTCCGGCCGCCTCCACCCAAGCGCAACGCGACCCGAAAACGGGCTTCGGGCTGACCCATCCGACTGCGGCATCACTCGAACGACGAGAGCCTCGGCTGTTTCGTCTTCGGACGCTCGAGCTTCGTCACCCGAACGCCGAGGAGCCGGACCCGATGCGAGTTCCCGGCGAATTCGGAGAGGAGTTCCCCGCATACCCGCGCCAACACGTCCTCGTCGAGGACGTTCGACGCCAAGGTCCGTTCCCGGAGATGGGTTTGGAAGCCTTCGAACCGGATCTTGATCCCGATCGTCCGGAAGGTCGCGCCTTGAGCACGTGCCCGCAGGAAGACGTTGTGCGCCACGTCGCGCAACGTCTCTTCGACCCGGCTCCAGTCCGCGACGTCCCGCTCGAACGTCCGCTCGACGCTGATCGACTTCGGGTCCGGCCTCTCTTCGACGGGGAGTTGTTCGAGGCCGCGCGCGATGCCCCACAGCCAAACGGAGTTCTTCCCCAGAATCTTCTTGAGCTCCGTCCCTTTGGATCGAGCCAGCTCGCCGACCGTCCGGACTCCGACGCGTTCGAGCAGCTCGGCGGTCTTCGGGCCGACCCCGCTGATCTTCGTGACCGGAAGCGGATCGAGGAAGGCGGTCACCTCCTCGGGACGCACGACCTTCAGACCGTCGGGCTTCGCCAAATCCGACGCAATCTTGGCGACGGACTTGTTCGGCGCGGCGCCGATCGTGCAGGCCAGACCCTCCCGTTCGCGTACGGCCGCCTTGACGCGGAGTGCATACGCCGCCGCGTCGTCGAAGCCGCGTACCTTCGTGCTGACGTCAAGAAACGCTTCGTCGATGCTCACATGCTCGAGGACATCCGCGAAGGACCGCAGGACGTCGATGACGCTCTCCGAGACGGACCCGTAGAGATCGTAGTTCGGTCGGAGGTAGACCGCGTCCGGCGCCTTGCGCCACGCCAGGCCGATGGGCATGCCGCTCCGGATCCCGATCTCGCGGGCCTCGTAGCTGCAAGCCATCACGACGCCGCGGCCCTTGCCGCCTTTCGGATCGGCACCGACGATAACCGGCTTCCCGACGAGCTCCGGATGATCCCTCCGTTCCACGCTGACGTAGAAGGCATCCATGTCTACATGGAAGATAATCCGCGGAGACTTGAGCATCTGAATTACGACATGCACATCGGGCTAACAAGATTGCGGCGGGGCGGCGTCCTAGGGCGACTTCTCCAGGGGAACGAGCCTCCCGAGGCGCGTCTCGAACTCGGCCTCATCCCGTACCCAGTCTGTCGGGAGGCGCACGACTTTCTGGCGTCCCCTCGGCCGGCGCAGCTCGAACTCGACAACCCTCCTACCCCGGACCACCTTCAGGCGCACCCGGGCGATGTCTTGGAATGAAAGGACGGCGGGCAGACGCAGCAGGACGTCCATCAAGGACCGCGTGGGGAGGCGCACGCCGTTCGCCGCGACCTCGAGGTCGCCAATGCTTCGACTCCAGTTCAGTAGGCCGGCACCCGTCATCGCCGTAAACACGGCGAGGATTGTGAGGCTCTGTGCATCCGCGAAGAACCTGCCCTGAAGGATCTCGATGGGCAGCACCCGGACAGCGTATAGAGCTTCATACACACTCCCGAACAGAAGGAAGGCCCCCGTCCATTGAAGGGTCCGTTTTGCCCGTCGGGCCTGAGGAGAAAGAGGCCCGGCCTTCGCTATCGCCATGTCCCTTCCCATGTCCGTGCGCGGGTCAGCCGAAATCGCCGAGGCTCCTTTGACCTGCGGGAGCCAAGGCGTTCGCGGGGAACTCGTACTCCATCAAGCCCGCGAGGCGCCGGAACTCGTTCACGCTCCCTGGGCCGAAACCCGCATAGTGGTTGTTGAAGAAGACCAGGGCGCCCTTCACCGAATCCGGGGAATCCTCGAGGTCCTTGTACCAAGAGCGCATCTCCGCGGACTTGTCTTTCTGGACCTCCTTAAACTCCGTGATCTCGCGGTCCCCGACCATCCGAAGGTACACCTGGTCCGACGTCACTTCCGTCGGCGTCCGCAGGTACTGGTTCTCGGACCACACGCTCGTGATGTTCCGATCCCGGAGCAGCTTGTACACGTCCTCGCGGAACCACGACTTGTGGCGGAACTCGATCGCGTGAGGGTACTTCTCGACCTCGAGGGCCTGGATGAACGCCTGCATCACCGTCCAGTGGGAATCGAACTTGATCGACGGCGGCAGCTGCGCGACGAGGGGGCCGCACTTCTCCCGGAGTTCCTTGGCGGACGCGTAGAACCAGCCCAGCGGCTCCGTCACGTCCTTGAGCTTCTTCTCGTGCGTGATCCGCTTCGGCATCTTCATCGCGAAGAGGAAGCCGGGAGGGGTGGACTTGTACCACCCTTTCGTCATGGCAGGCCCGGGGTTGCGGTAGAACGACGAATCCACCTCGACGCAGTCGAACACGGTGCCGTAGAGCTTGAGGTAGTCCGACTTCGGCGTGCCGGGCGGGTAGAACCCGCCGAGCCAGTCGTCGTACCCCCAGCCGCTGCAGCCCACGCGGAGCTTGTCCTTGAGCGCCATGTGACCGTCCGGACCGAGGTACCCGAATAAAGCGCGGTTGGCTAAAGGCCTTGGCTCGTGCTGCGCGAGCCGCCGAGGCCCGCATGCTATCGCAATTCGGAATCAACCTCGATTCCCTCGTCGCTCGGCTTATGGACCCCAAAGGTCGTGGTCCGTAGTCCCAATGGACATCCTCCTCAGCCTCTTGATCCTGCTCGTCGGCGCGCGCTTGTCGGGCGAGTTGGCCGCGCGAGTCAAGGCCCCGGCGCTCGTCGGGGAAATCCTTGCGGGCATCATCCTGGGGCCGTCCGTCCTCGGTTTCGTTCGCCCAGACGCGGCGATCCAGGAACTCGCGAATCTCGGGATCTTCTTCATCGTCTACCTCGCGGCGTTGGAGCTGACCCTCGCGGACATCCGACGATCCATCCGGGATAGCGGTATCTTCATCGCGATCGGTGCGTTCACGATCCCCGCGCTGGCGGGCACCGCACTCGGCGGCGCAATCGGGCTGCCCCCCAGCTCCGCGATGTTCCTGGGCATTGCGCTCGCTTTCACCGCCCTGCCCGTCCTGGCCCGGATCCTCTCCGATTTGGAGTTGTTGCACACGCCCCTCGGTCGCAGCCTGCTGTCGGCGGGGCTGCTCTGCGACGTGGCGGGACTCGCTTCGATTGGCCTCCTCGTGAACCTGAACGGCCCGCTTGGCCTGGACGTGTGGGCCGCTGCGGTCCTCTTGCTGAAGTTCGGCGTGTTCTTTGCGGCGATGATGAGCGTGGACATGATCTTCCGCTACCGCCACGGAGCCCTCGGCGCGTGGATCCTGCGTTCGTCGAGACACCTCCTCACGAAGGAATCCGCGTTCGCCCTGCCTTTCCTGGTCGCTTTGGGATTCGCGTTCCTGGCGGACGCCCTGGGCCTGCACTTCATCGTCGGGGCCTTCTTCGGAACCCTCCTCGTCGCGGAGCACGTGATCGCCGATCGCGACGTCAAGGCGGTCCGGTCCGCCACCTCGGCAGTCACGATGGGGGTATTCGGACCCGTGTTCTTCGCCTTCATCGGCCTGACGTTTCAGGTCGGGAGCCTCGGTAACCTCGGCCTCGTCGGCGCGGTCCTTGGCGTCGCGGCCGCGAGCAAGTTCGTCGGAGGGTATGTCGGGGCCGCGTGGTCCCACATGTCGCGCCGCGATCGCGTCGCGGCGGGAATCGGCATGAACGGCCGTGGGGCGATGGAACTCGTCGTCGCGACGCTCGGCCTCGAGCTGGGACTCATCGATGGAACCCTGTTTTCGATCCTCGTCCTGACGGGCGTGGTCACAACGTTGATGACGCCGTTTGGGCTCCGGTTCATCCTGCGCCGCACGAAGTCCGCGGATTTGAGTCCTGCGCATCCCCCCGCGCCAGGGGACGCGGGCGGGCTCAACGGCGGTACGTGAATGAAGCGACTCGCGGTCATCGGATGGCGCTGACAGTTGCCGGCCTCGCGCTCGCATTCGGATTTTGGCCTCTCACATCGGTCAGCGGCGCCGACCTCCTTGCGTCGAGGAACGCCAGCGCTCAATGTGCCGGCTACTCGCCGGGGCGCGAATCACCATCCGCGAGCGCGTCCTCGACGTCCAAGTCTTCCCTTTCTTCGGGACCGCGTTCACGTCGCTCGAGCTGGAGGACGGGAGCGCGCAGCAGACCGCCCTCGTCTCCGTGCGGGGGAACGCGACCGGGGGTCAGGGCCGGGGACACCGTCTCCGCGGCCGCCGTGTTGCAGGTCGTCCAGAGCGTCTCCTTCTACTGCTGGGAGGTCGCGACCCCCGCCGACGTACACCAAGCGTGGCCCATCGATGCGGTCTTCTTCGGAACGATGACCGTCGGCGTCGCGATCCTGGCGTACGCCGCCCTCCGGAAGCCGTAGGCCACCGGAAGGCTGAAATCGACTCCGGGGCATCGGCACGCGGATGTCGGAGCTCGGCGAGCGCGGCGCCCGTCGCATCGAATGGGCTCGCGACCACATGCCCGTGCTCGCGGCGATCCGGGACGAGCTGAAACGAGAGAAGACCCTTCGAGGCCTCCGCATCGGAATGGCGTTGCACGTCGAGGCGAAGACGGGCGTCCTCGCCCTGTCGCTCCGGGAATCCGGCGCGACCGTCCGGCTCGCGTCGTGCAATCCCCTGTCGACGGACGACAGCGTTGCGACGGCTCTGGAGGAGGTCCACGGCCTCGAGGTGTACGCCCGCAAGTGGCAGTCCACCGAGGAATACTACGAGAACCTGCACAAGGTCCTCGACCTCAAGCCCGATCTCGTGATCGACGACGGGGCGGACCTCGTTTTCCTCCTTCACACCAAGAGGACGGAGCTGTTGCCCGGCGTCCGCGGAGGGAACGAGGAGACCACCACGGGCGTGATTCGCCTCCGCGCCATGGAGCGGGACGGCGCCCTGCGGTTCCCGATCATCGACGTCAACGACGCGCAGATGAAGCATCTGTTCGACAACCGCTACGGGACCGGCCAGAGCACGATCGACGGCCTGATGACCGCGACGAATCTCGTAATCGCCGGCAAGACGTTCGTCGTCGCGGGATACGGGTGGACGGGCCGTGGGATCGCGATGCGCGCCCACGGCCTCGGCGCCCACGTCGTCGTGACGGAAGTCGACCCGGTCAAGGCGCTCGAAGCCTCGATGGACGGATTCGAGGTCCTGCCGATGCGGGCCGCCGCGAAGGTGGCCGATTTCATCGTCACCGCGACCGGATGCAAGGACATCGTCACGGCGGCGCATTTCCCCGGGCTGAAAGACGGCGTCGTCCTCGCGAATTCGGGCCACTTCGACAACGAAATTTCGAAGGCGGACCTCGAGCGGCTCTCGAAGGGGGAGCGACGCGTTCGCGAATTCGTCGACGAGTACAGACTTCCGGGCGGGAAGCGCGTCTACCTCCTGGCGGAAGGCAGGCTCGTGAACATCGCGGCCGGGCAGGGCCATCCCGTTGAGATCATGGACATGAGTTTCGCCATCCAGGCCGGCGCGGCCGGGTATCTCGCGCAGCACGCCTCGAGCCTGAAGCCGCGTGTCTACGCCGTCCCCGCCGACCTCGACCTCAAAGTCGCTCGCTTGAAGCTCCGCAGTTCAGGAATCCGAATCGATCGGCTCACGAAGGAGCAACGCGCCTACCTCGATTCGTGGCGCGAAGGGACCTGATGAACCGTCGCGCGGCGGGAGGGACGCAAACTGCGGGCGAAACGAGCGGTCCTCAGCGACTTCGACGGCACGATCACCCGCACCGATGTCGCCGAGGCGATCTTGGCCGAGTTCGCGCCACCCGCATGGTGGGAGATCGAGGAACTCCACCGCGCCCGCCAGATCGGAACGCGGGAGACGATGGCGCGGCAGTTCGCGCTGCTCCACACGAAACAGGACGACCTCCTGCGTTTCATCGACGCCCACGTCGAGATCGATGAGACGTTCCTCGACTTCGTCCGTTTCTGTGAAGCCGGCGGGATTCTCGTCGAAATCGTGAGTGAGGGCCTTGACTTCTATGTGCGCCATGTCCTGCGGAAGTGGGACATCCGCCTGCCCGTCCGGACCAACCGGGCGGTCTTCGAGGGCGGGATTGTGCGGATCGAGTATCCGTGGGCCGATCCGACGTGCACCCTATGCGGTACGTGCAAGCTGCTGCGCCTCTTCGAACTTCGGGCCGAAGGGTACCGGACGGCCTACGTCGGAGACGGACATTCGGACCTGTGCCCCGCCCTCGAGGCCGATCTCGTTTTCGCCAAGGAGGAGTTGGCCCGCCTGTGCGACGAAGAAGAAATCCCGTACCACCGCTTCGAGCGCTTCGCGGACGTGCAACGGGGCTTGGCGGCGTTCGCATGAGGAACTTCCTCGGTGCGTTCGGCCACGTCGCGATGGACTACATCGTCAGCGTGCGCCGCCTCCCACGGCCGAACACGTCGATCGAGATCGTGGATCGGAACCGATATTTCGGCGGCACCGCCGGGAATCTCGCGAGGTCGGCCGCCCGGCTCGGCGTCAAGACGAGCCTGGCCTCGTTCGTCGGAACCGACTTCCCGGCGGACTATCGTTCCGCCCTGGCCGCGGAGGGCGTCGACCTCACGGACCTCCGCGCGCTCCCGCGGGCGAGCACCCCGACCGCCTGGATCTTCTCGGATCCGAACGGAAACCAAATGGCGATCATCGATCAAGGGCCGATGAAAGAGGCCGTGCGACTCCCAGTCCTCCGGCACTCCGTGAAAGACGTCGATCTGGTCCATCTGGGCACGGGCCGCCCACAGTACTATCTGCGAATCGCGAAACTCGCGGAGGACCTCGGCCGATCGATTGCGTTCGACCCGTCGCAAGAAATCCACTACGTGTACACGGCCCATCAGTTCCGCGAGCTCATCCGCCGCTCCACGTATTTCTTCGGGAACGAAGCGGAGATCGCCCGTGCGAAGCGTTTCGTGCGCGTCACCTCGACCGCCGGCCTGGCACGGTTCGCGCCCGTCGTCGTCGTCACGATGGGCTCGAGGGGGAGCACCGTGTACACGCGCGAAGAACGGATCCGAATCCCACGAGTCCCACCGCGCCGGCTCGTCGACGTGACCGGCGCGGGCGATGCATACCGGGCGGGATTCTACGCGGGACTTTCGCGGGGATACGACGTGCGGCACTGCGGCATCCTCGGCTCTGCGGTCGCGAGCTACGCCGTCGAAGCGAAGGGGACGCAGACGAACTTGCCCACGTGGTCGCAGGCACTGAGCCGGGCGGAGCGACACACGTCGTTCTAATGGAGAGACAAGAGGACGTGAATCGCTTTGCCAAGGTACGAAAGGGTTATATTGCGTCAGAAGGTTCCGGGCGAGGTGACCAGGGATGGCCATCGGGTTCGTGCTCATTAGCACCGCTCCCGCTAAGGAGCACGAGGTGTACAACGAGCTCCTCAAGGTCAAGGAAATCGTGGAACTCCATCCCCTGTTCGGGGAGTACGACCTCATCGCAAAGATCGAAGCGGAGGACTTCAATGTCCTCGGTCAGGTCGTCGTCGACAAGATCCGATCCATCGCGGGCGTCATCGACACGAAGACCTTAACGGGAATCAAGTTCTGAGGGAGCCACATGAGCGTTTTTGCCGCGTTTGAACCGTGGACATTCGTGACCATCCTCCTGCTTACGTTCAGCCTCTTCCTCGTCATCACGGGCGCCTTCACGGCGTACTTCGGAAGCGGCAAGAGCCGGAAGATCGGGGTCGGGCTCCTTGTGGGTGGTCTGATCGTGGGAATCTTGTGGGCTTGGTACACGGGACCGTACAGCGCGGGCGTGGATCTCGTCGGAATCATCGTCCAATCCATCGGCGTGATCCTCGCAGCCATCATCGGAGCCGCCGCCGCGATCGGTCTCTTCCTCCTCGCGATCATGAAGAGTTAGGGCACGGATAGCGCCCCGCACACGCGCCGCTCGTGCAGTGAGAAGCCTTTATTTCCCGAGCCCTCTTTGTCCTACGCGATGGCCGTCGAAGTGCTCGTCGTTCTGGGTTCCAAGACGGACGCCGAGGTCGGGAAGAAAGCCGCTTCGATGCTCGACGAATTCGGAGTCGGGTATGAAATCGTCGTCGCGTCCGCCCACCGGACTCCGGACCTGCTCCGCGACCTCATCCGGAACACGACCGCCAAGGTCTTCATCGCGGTGGCGGGCCTTTCGGCGGCGCTCCCCGGCACGATCGCATCGCACACGACGAAACCGGTCATCGGTGTGCCCGTTAGCGGGAAGCTGAACCTCGACGCGGTCCTGAGCGTCTCCCAGATGCCCCCGGGCGTGCCCGTCGCCGCGGTCGGCCTGGATCGAGGGGAGAACGCGGCGATCCTCGCGGTCGAGATCCTCGCGGTGAAGGACGAGCGGCTCGCGGAGAAGCTCCAGGAGCATCGCGAGGCGCTAAAGAAATGGGTCCTCGAGGACTCGCGGACGCTGGGAGAATGAAGTTCGATGCCGACGCGTTCATCCGCGAGCAGGTCGAGCTCATCCGGAACGCCGTGCCTGGCCGAGCGATCATCGCCTGCTCCGGAGGCGTCGACAGCACGACGGCCGCGGTCCTGGCGGGCCGGGCACTCGGAGACCGCCTCCTCGGCGTCTACGTCGACACGGGCCTCATGCGGAAAGCCGAGACCGAAGACGTCGAGCACACGCTCCAGACCCTGGGGGTAAATCACCGCATCCTCCGTGCCGCCGACGAATTCTTCGCGGCGCTCCGCGGCGTGACGGATCCGGAGAAGAAACGGACGATCATCGGTCGGAAGTTCATCGAGCTGTTCGAACACGAGGCGAAGACGTTCGGCGCGGATCACTTAGTCCAAGGCACCATCGCCCCGGACTGGATCGAGAGCGGCGGACAGCTGCGGGACCGCATCAAAACGCACCACAACGTCGCCGGCCTCCCGGCGGAAATGAAGCTGAAGCTCATCGAGCCGTTGCGGGACTTGTACAAGGACGAAGTCCGAGCGGTCGCCCGCGCGCTCGGGGTCCGCGTCGCCGAACGCCAGCCGTTTCCGGGACCCGCCCTCGCGGTGCGAGTCATTGGCGAAGTGACGCCGGAGCGGGTGGCGCTCGTCCGGGAGGCCTCGGCGATCGTGGAGGACGAAATCCAGGCGGCCGCGTCACGGGGGCTCATGCCGGTGCCCTGGCAGTACTTCGCGGTCCTCGTGCCCGTGCAGACCGTCGGCGTCCATGGCGACCTCCGCGTCTACGGACACACCGTCGCGGTGCGAGCGGTCGAATCGATCGATGGCATGAGCGCGACGTATTCGAAGATCCCCCACGATGTGCTCGACCGAATCTCGACCCGCATCACGAACGAGGTCGGCGGGATCAACCGCGTCGTGTACGACGTCTCGAATAAGCCTCCGGCCACGATCGAGTGGGAGTAGACGTAGGATCGATGGAAACCTTTTTGTCGCCGGGTCCTTTCGTTGTCCCATGCGCGTTTTCGTCGTCGACAACGGAGGGCAGTGGACCCACCGCGAATGGCGGGTCCTGAAGTACCTCGGGGTCGAGACGAAGATCGTCCCGAACGACACGCCCGTCGGCGGCCTCCAGGATCTCGACGGGCTCGTCCTGTCCGGAGGCGCGCCGCGCGTCGGCGTCGATCCCTCCAAGATGGGGCGCAACGGGGAGTACCTCGACGCGTTCGGGGGGCCGATCCTCGGCATCTGCGCGGGACACCAGTTCATGGCGAAGCATTTCGGCGGGGAGGCGGCCCCCGCCAAGGTGCCGGAGTTCGGGAAGTCCCTCCTGAACGTCCGCGAGCCCGACGTCCTGTTCGAAGGCCTGCCGGACCGCTTCGAGGTCTGGGAGTCGCACAACGACGAGGTGACGGTCCTGCCGCCCGGCTTCATCGGCCTCGCGAGCTCTCCGAACTGTTCGGTCCAGGCGATGCGGCATCGGTCGGAACCCATCTTCGGCCTGCAGTTCCACCCGGAAGTGGAACACACCCAATTTGGCGGGGAGATTTTCCGGAACTTCCTGAAGGTCTGTGAGAATCCCCGCTGAGAGCGGGACCGTGCGGACTTTATTCCTGCGCGCCTTGCGCAACATCGCGATGGATCCCGCGGCCCGGGCGCGCGTCCTCAAGGAGGCGCTGAAGACTCGTCACGGGGAAGCGTTCGAGAAGGCGCTCGGTCGCGCGGTGCGCCACCTCGGCGGCGACTATGCCCAGTACGCCGCAATCATCGCCGAGGTGCGGGAATATGGCCGTCTACACGGGACCGATCTCCGAGACGCGGCTCACGCACTCGCAAATCAGACGTAGACCTTTGGATTCACGCAATACTCCGCGCGTTTTCCCTCCAACGCCTTGAGCACTTGGTCCGCGATGATCGCTCCCGCGCGCGCCTGCGCCTCCTCCGTCGACGCGCCGAGATGCGGCGAGAACACGACGTGCGGGGCGGTGAGAAGCGGGCTTCCGGTGGGAGGTTCTTTCTCGAAGACGTCGATCGCTGCCCCGGCGATCGTCCCGGACCGGAGCGCATCGGCGAGGGCGTCCTCCCGGACGATTTCCCCCCGGGCACAGTTCACGATGATGGCCGTGCGCTTCATGAGAGCGAGTTCCTCCCGGCCCACGAGGCCTTTCGTCTCGGGCGTCAGGGCCGTGTGGACGCTCACGACATCCGCGTCGCGAAACAACGACTCCTTTTCGACGAGCCGAATCCCCAGGCCGTCCGCGGTCGGTAGGGAGAGATATGGATCGAAGGCGATGACCGTCATCCCGAAGGCGTGGGCGCGCCTCGCAACCTCCCCGCCGATCCGGCCGGAACCGACGAGCCCTAGGACCTTTCCCGAAAGCTCGCGGCCTTCGAGCCCTTTCTTTTCCCACGTCCCTTCCCTCACAGACCGGTCCGCGAGCGGAAGGTGCCGAAGGAGGGAAATCATGTGCCCGATCGCAAGCTCGGCGACGCTCACCGTGCTCGCAGTCGGCGCGTTTACCACGACGATTTTGCGAGCGGTTGCGGTCTCGACGTCGATGTTGTCAATCCCGACGCCCGCCCGACCCACGACCTTCAGATTCGAACCGCGGACGAGGACCTCCGTCGTGACCTTCGTGCGGCCACGGACGATCAGCGCATGGAACGGCGGGATCAGCTGGAGGAGCCGGGAGGCGTCCACCTCCTCGATGTGGACATCGTGGACCCTCTGCAGGAAGGCGAGCGCCTCCGCATCGAGGCCATCCGCGACGAGGATGTTCATGCGGCCGGCCGAACGACACCGCGCGATAAATAGACGTCAGCCCAGGAGCGCGAAGAGAGCCAGTGCGAGAAGGGCGACGAACAGCAGGATACCGACCAGGAGCATCATTCGAGTCATCCGTGGGTCCGATCCGAAGACGATCGGGAAGGGACCGAGGAACACGACGCCACCCCATCGGCGGGTCGGAGCCGGGCCGGACGAGTCCTCCGCGGCAGCACTCGATCCCTCGGGGGCAACGATTTCAACCGGCCGCCCAGGCCAGAACAGGAACGTGGCGAAGAACCCCAGGAACGTGAGCAGGATGCCCGCCAAGGTCAGAGGGCCGCTCCCGGTCACGAGCGGGAAGACGACGACCAGGGACACCGCCGCCTCCCCCCGTGCCACCGCAAGGCCGAGGCAGGCGAGCCCGGCCACGAGCATCACCGGTCCGAGGAGCCGAATCGGCTGCACGATCAATCCGATTCGTGGCGGCCCCTAAAGCTTTGCCGCCGCCGCGCGCATCGTCGAGGCGAACGACCCGAGGGGGATCACATCGAGCTCCCCGGAATGGAACGCCTCGATCGCCTCGGCCGCGGCCTCGGCGGCCTGGATCGTCGAGATGAACGGGATGTTCAAATCGACCGCGAGCCGACGCATCATGTAGCCGTCTCGACGCGCCCCCGTCGAATTGGTGGGCGTGTTGATCACGAGCCGGATCTCACCGCGACGCATCAATCCCAGCGCGTCGGGCGACTGGTTCTCGCTGATCCGGTAGACGGTCGTCGCCTCGACGCCGTGTTCCCGGAGGAACTGCGCCGTGCCGCGCGTCGCGTAGATCCGCAGGCCCTGCTGCACGAGCCGCGAGGCGACTCCCAGGATCGCTGGCTTGTCCTCGTCGCGCACGGTCACGTACACCGCGCCGTCCGTCGGCAGCGGATTTCCCGCGGCGACCATCGCCTTGTAGTACGCCCGGCCGAGCGACCGATCGATCCCCATCACCTCTCCCGTGCTCTTCATCTCGGGGCCGAGGATTGCGTCCACGCCCGGGAGGCGCTGGAACGGGAACACGGGCGCCTTGACCGCGACATGGTCGATCTTCGGCTCGCCGACGAGGCCGAGGCTCCGGAGCGAATGGCCGAGCATCACCTTCGTCGCGACTTTCGCCAGGGAGATGCCAATCGCCTTCGAGACGTAGGGGACGGTCCGGCTCGCCCGCGGGTTCGCCTCGAGGACGTATACCGCGGCGTCCTTCACCGCGAGCTGGAGGTTCATGAGCCCGACGACGTCGAGCGCCTTGCAGACTTTCCGCGTGACGGATCGGATGTCCGCCAGGATCGGGTCGGGGAGGGTCTGCGCGGGCAAGACGCACGCCGCGTCGCCCGAGTGGATCCCCGCCTCCTCGATGTGCTCTTGGATCCCACCGATGAGGACGTCCCGACCGTCGGCGACGACGTCCACATCGATCTCCGTCGCGTGCGCGAGGTACCGGTCGACGAGGACCGGATGGTCCTTCGATACGCGCGTCGCGGCCTCCATGAACCGGGCGAGATCGTCCTCCGTGTGCACGATTTCCATCCCGCGTCCTCCGAGGACGTACGAGGGCCGGACGAGGACCGGATACCCGATGCGGCCGGCGAGCTGGCGCACCTCCTCGAAGCTGTAGCCCGAGGCCGCGTCGGGCTGGAGGATCCCAAGGCGGCGCATGAGGGCCGCGAACTTCCGGCGGTCCTCCGCGAGGTCGATCGAGGTCGGCGGCGTGCCGAGGATCCGCGTTCGGGATTTCCGTCGCGCGAGCGCCTTCGCGAGAGGCACGGCCAAGTTGATGGACGTCTGCCCGCCGAACTGGAGGATCACGCCCTCGGGTCGCTCCTCCTCGATGATGTTGAGGACGTCCTCGAGGATCAGCGGCTCGAAGTACAGACGGCTCGAGATATCGAAGTCCGTCGAGACCGTCTCCGGGTTGTTGTTCGCGATGATCGCGGCGATGCCCTCCTCCCGGAGGGCGAAGATCCCCTGGACGCAACAGTAGTCGAACTCGACGCCTTGGCCGATGCGGATCGGGCCGCCGCCCACGATCAAGACCTTACGACCCGCAAGACGACGTGATTCTCCCGAGGGCTCGTACGTCGAATAATAGTAGGGCGTCCGGGCCTCGAACTCGCCGCCGCACGTGTCGACCATCTTGTACGCGACCCGGGGCCTCGCCCGTCGGATCGTTTCGTCCGAGCCCGTCCCGGATGCGGCAATCGCCTCGTCCGCGAACCCGAGGCGCTTCGCCTCCGCCAGGAGCGCCCGGGAGCGGCGAGGGCCGCGGAGGCGGGACTCGAACTCGACGAGGGAACGGATTTTCTCGAGGAAGAACGGGTCCCAGTCCGTCAGCGTTGCGACCTTTCCGAGCGCGATGCCGCGTCGGAACGCCTCCGCGATCGCGAAGAGCCGCTGGTCGGTTGGCTCGCGGAGTTCCCGGAGCAAGGCGTCGTCCGTCCAGGGCAGGGGCTCCAGGCCCACGCGGTCAATCTCGAGAGACCGGACGGCCTTCAGGAGGGATTCCTCGAACGTCCGGCCGATCGCCATCACCTCACCGGTGCTCTTCATCGACGTGCCGATGCGACGGTCGACGGTGGGGAACTTGTCGAACGGCCAGCGGGGGATCTTCGTGACGACGTAGTCGAGGGTCGGCTCGAAAGACGCGAGCGTCTTGCCCGTCACGGGGTTGGGGATCTCGTCGAGGCGGAGCCCGAGCGCGATCTTCGCCGCGATCCGGGCGATCGGGTAGCCCGTGGCCTTCGAGGCGAGGGCGGAGGACCGGGAGACGCGCGGGTTCACCTCGATCACCCGATACTCGCCGGTCTTCGGATGGACAGCGAACTGGATGTTGCATCCTCCCTCGACGCCGAGCGCGCGGATGATCCGCAACGCCGCCGAGCGGAGGGTCTGGTGGTCGACGTCACTCAGGGTCTGTGCCGGCGCGACGACGATCGATTCGCCCGTGTGGATCCCCATCGGATCGAGGTTCTCCATGCTGCAAATCGTGATGCAGTTGTCCGCGGCGTCCCGCATCACCTCGTACTCGAACTCCTTCCACCCGAGGACGGACTCCTCGACGAGGACCTGCTTGATCCGCGAATAGGCGATGCCCATGGCGACGATCGCCTCCAGCTCTTCCGGGGTGCGTGCCACGCCGCTCCCGCTGCCCCCAAGGGTGTAGGCCGCCCGCACGATGACGGGCCACCCGATCTCCTCGACGAACGTCCGAGCGGATTCGACGTCCGACGCCGCGCGGCTCCGCGGAATTGGCTCGCCGATCGAACGCATCAACGCGGCGAACCGCTCGCGGTTCTCCCCGGCGGTAATCGCGTCGAGCTTGGTGCCCAGGAGCTCTACGCCATATCGTGAGAGGACGCCCGCCTCCGCAAGTTCGCTGCACAGGTTCAGGGCGGTCTGGCCGCCCATCCCGCTCAAGATTCCCTGGGGCCGCTCCTTCCCGATGATCTTCTCAAGGAACCCGACGGTTAGCGGTTCGACGTACACGGCGTCCGCCGTGTCCGGGTCCGTCTGGATCGTCGCCGGGTTGCTGTTCACGAGGACGACGCGGACTCCCTCCTCGCGCAGGGAGCGGCACGCTTGGGAGCCGGAGTAGTCGAACTCCGCGGCCTGGCCGATCACGATTGGACCGGAGCCGATGACCATCGCGGTCCTAAGGTCCTCCCGCTTCGGCACTCCAGCGACCCCCCGCGGTCGTCCCTAGGCCCCCTTGAGCGCCGCGACGAACTCCCGGAAGATGTACGCGTTGTCCCACGGACCGGGATGGGCCTCCGGATGGTACTGGACGGAGAAGATCGGCAGGCGCCGGTGGGCCATCCCTTCCACGGTGCCGTCGTTCAGGTTCCGATGGGTCACCTCGAACTCGGACGTTGGCAGCGAGTCCGGATCGACCGCGAAGCCGTGGTTCTGGGAGGTGATGTGGACGCGGCCCGTCTTGAGGTCTTTCACGGGCTGGTTGCCCCCCCGGTGGCCGAACTTCAGCTTGAACGTCCGTCCGCCGAAGGCGAGGGCGAGGAGCTGGTGTCCGAGGCAGATGCCGAGGAGCGGGACGCGGCCGACCAGGTCCTTCGTCGCGGCGACGGTCGTCGCGAGGACGTCCGGATGGGCCGGATCGCCGGGGCCGTTCGAGAGGATCACGCCGTCCGGCTTGAGGGCCAGGATGTCGTCCGCCGTCGCATCGTACGGGACGCGCACGACGTCGGCGTAGCGCTGGGCCTCCCGGAGGATATTCCGCTTGACGCCGCAATCCACGACGACGATCGTACGTTTGCCTGTGCCCGGGTAGCGTCGGACGGTCGGAGAGCTCACCTCGGCGACGAGGTTCCGGGTCTCCGGATGGGGCGTGGCGCGTACGGTTCGCGCGACCTTCGCGCTGTCTTCGGTCGTCGGCACCAGGGCCGCCTTCATCGTCCCCTTGGAACGGATCTTAATCGTCAGGGCGCGCGTGTCGGCGCCTTCGATGGCGGGCGTCTCATGGCCGCGGAGGAAGTCGGCGAGGGACATCGCGCTCTTCGGATGGCTCGGGACCGCGCACGCTTCCTTGACCACGAACCCAGTCGGCTGGATCGACTCGGATTCCATCGCGCCGGGATCGACCCCGTAGTTCCCGATCAGCGGGTAGGTCATCATGAGGATCTGACCGCGGTACGACGGATCCGTGAGGGCTTCGGTGTACCCCGTCATGTTCGTGTTGAAGACGAGTTCGCCGAAGACCGGCCTACGTGCGCCGAAAAAGGCCCCTCGAACCGCCGTTCCGTCCTCGAGGACGAGGGCGCCATCCATTCGCTATACCCCCACCCCATTTTCGATTCGCCATATGAGGGTTTCCCTCGCGGACGACGCGCCGACCGTCACGGCCGTTCGGCGCGCGAGAGGTCGAGCCGATCCAGTCGCTCCACCATCTTGTCCCAATGGCTCCCTTGCCAGTACACGCGGCGGCAGGAAGGACACTGCCAGAATTCGTCGTGGCGGGAGCGCACGCCTTCCGGGACGATGCCTTGCACCGCGCGGACGGACACCGGCACCAAGCGTTCGTTGCAGAGCGAGCACCGCGAGAGCGGGTCGACGAGGCGGAGCGACAACACGGAGGCGACCTCCTCGATCTGCTCCTCGAGGACGTCCGATCGGACCGCCACGCTGCCGGGCACGCGGGCCGCGAGCTCCTTGTCCCGCGTCAGCAGGATCCGGCCTTCCGCGCGCGCCCGCTCGATCAGCGCTCGGTCCGGGCCCGGTTCCGGGTACGACGTGTCGTAGCCCATGAAGCGCAACCACCGGGCCAGGCTTCCGAGCATGTGGTCGCAGAGTAGCTTCACCGCACCACCGAGTACTCGAGCAAGATGCCATCCCCCAGCCCCTCCGACCGGTCGAGCACCAGCCGGATCGATTCCGAGAGCGAGGCGGCGCCCTCGCCGCCGGCGAGGGTCGGGGCGGAGCGCCCGCCGAGCACCAAGCTCCCGACGAAGACCTTGAGCTCGTCCACAAGGCCTCCCCGGAGGAACGACCAGATCACCGTGCTCCCTCCTTCGACCAAGACGGTGCGGATCCCCCGGCCGCCGAGTCGGTCCAGCAGGAGCTGGACGTCCACGGCATCGTTCCCGCATCGGAGGACTTCGGCATGGGCGAACGTCCGAGCGCATCCCTCGGACGTCACGATGAGCGTGGGGGCCCGCCCATCGAGGACGCGGGCGCCATCCGGCGTGCGGCCGTTCGAATCGAGGACGATCCGCAGTGGGAGGTGATCCGCCGCGATATCGCCCTTGACGGTGAGCTTGGGGTCGTCCGCCAGGACCGTCCCCACCCCGACGAGAATCGCGTCGACCCGAGCCCGGAGACGCTGCACCCGTTGCACATCTTCCTCGTTGCTCAGGCGCGCCCGCCCGCCGTCTCGGAAAGCGATCTTCCCATCGACGCTCATCGCCGCGTTGACGATCACGCGAGGCCGCACGACGGGACCGAAGGAGGGGAATCATAACAACTTTGCGGGCGCGAATGGAATCTTCTTTTACCGGGGCCATCTTCCTCCGGCGCGGTGGTACGGACGAAGGCCCATCTCGAGCACGAAGACGACATGCGGTTCCGCGCGAGCGCGGACGGGGGCGCGGAAATCCGCTTCGACGCGGGAGAGGCGGCGACCCGCCGCGGACCGAGCCCGATGCAAGGTGCGCTCCTGTCAGCGATGGCGTGTACCGCGTCGGACGTCGTCGACATCCTTCGGAAGGAGCGCGTCGCGTTCACGTCGCTGGAAATCGAAGCCGATGCAGAGCGGGCGAAAGATCCGCCGCGCGTGTTCACGAAGATCCATCTCCATTACCGGATTCGAGGGAACGGCATCCGAGAGTCCGCGGTCGCGCGAGCGATCGAGCTCTCGTCCGAGAAGTACTGCTCCGTGGGCGTGATGCTCCGGCGGGGGGGCGTCGAGTTCGTCAACACACACGAAATCCTCCCTACCGGATGACGTGTTCTCAGCGCGGGGACTCGTGCCGGGTATCTTTAAGTAACCTATCCGGGATGGACCGCGGCGCCCATGGAAGGCATCCAGATTTACGAGCTGAAACGGATGGACCTTCGCGGTGCGACCGTGATCGACGGGTTCCCGAGTGTGGGACTCGTGAGCTCGATTGTGGCAAACTACCTGATCAACGCCCTCAACCTCACGCAGATCGGGATCATGGACTCGATCTACTTCCCGACCGTCGCCCTCGTCCGAGACGGGCAGCCGATGAACCCCGTCCGGATCTATGCGGGTTCGAAGATCGACGAGCGGGACCAGCTCGTGGTGTTCATCTCCGAATTCCAGCCGCCGCCGAACCTGATCAAGGCGATCGCGGCGACCGTCCTCGACTGGGCGCAGGACGCGCGGTGCAACCTGCTCGTGTGCCCGGAGGGACTGATCGTCGATACGAAGGAGGAGGAAGCGGACCGCTCCGTCGAAGTCTACGGGATCGGGTCGACGGACAAGGCGATGGACATGATCCGCAAGAACAACATCACGGTCTTCGAGGAGGGCGTCATCACGGGGGTCGCCGGGGTCCTCCTGAACGAGGGCCGGAAGCGCGATTTCGACGTGATCACGCTCCTGAGCGAAGCCCATCCGGATTACCCGGACGCTCGCGCGGCCGCGCGGGCAATCGAGGTCATCGACAAGCTGCTCCTGCACACGGAGCTCGATGCGCGCCCGCTCTATGAGGAGGCCGAGCGGATCGAGATGCAGCTCAAGAACATCCACCACCAGACGGAAGTCGCCAAGAAGCCCAGCGAGCCGCCGCGACCGAGCATGTACGGTTAGCGATTGGGCTCGACGGACACCTTTCGCAGGGCGCCCACCGACGCAAATTCGATCTTGCACGGGATGAACTGGGGTAAGAGCCACGCGATGGTCTCGAGGTGGCCGGAGACGTCCCGCACGAGGAAGCGGGAGGGTCCGTCCGCGCGAGCGAGATACGCGAGGAGCTGGTCCGCCGCGTGGACGTCAAGCGTGGCCCCCGACTCCATCTCCGCAACGAGGGCGGTCGCCCCTTCCTCTCCCACCCGCTCGGAGCTCTTGCCCCGTTCCGCGAGCGAGTCCGCGCCAAGGACCGTTGGACCGGCATCGGCACAGAGGACGAGCGCTCCGCCTTGTCCGACGGCCTCGACGCCGTGATACACCCGTTCCTCGATCTTGACGTCGGGCACGACACGGAGCCGCCGCATCGCGGCGCGCTTCATGCGCTTCGGGATATCCTCGGCGAGATTCGAGACGTGCGCGATGCCTCGGACCGACTGGATGACGGGGGGCGAGGTGAGATCGAACGGAGTCCAGATCCGAGTCGGCTCAATCACAACTTCGACCGTGCCGCCCCCGCGCGGGTAGTACCCGCGTCGGAGGACTTCGATTTCGGCGCGTCCGCCGAGCCGCCGCAAGAGCGGCAGGAACACGCGCGCAAAATAGTCGACCGGCGGAGACCATCGAACGTCAGTCCCGCCCAGGATTCGTAGACGGACCGTCTCGGGGGCCGCCGCTGCCACGGGGAGGCATGCCTGCAGGACGAGGGTCACACTCCCCGCCGTACCGACGTCGAACGTGTGGCGGCCGCCGGCCAGGTCTCCGGGCCGAAACGCGATCTCCTTCGATCCCACCGTGAGGCCGTCGATTTCGCCGTTGCAGAGCGTCGCCACCGCCTTCAGCGCCGCGACGTGCTGCGGCGCGAGGCCCGGCGTCGGCCGACCCGCTCGAATCCGCGCGACCCGCACGGGCATAGACTGCGTCGCGCCGAGGGCGACCGCCATTCGGAGGACTTGTCCGCCGCCCTCCCCATGGGCGCCGTCGATCTCGATCATCGCGGCGACGACCTGGACCACCGGCTCCGTGCGACCTTCAGGGCTTCGACGAAGGCGAAGGCCGTGAGGGAGATGAGGATCGTCCGCGCCCAATCCCACGCCGTCAGGGGCTCCGTGCCGAACGGCCCTTGTAGGAATGGCGTATAGATCACCAGGGCCTGCAACGCCATCGACGCGAGGACGGCCACGATGAGCTTCGTGTTCGTGAACAGGCCGATGGACCACAAGGTCTGACGGGGGGACCGCATCGCGAAGACGAGGAAGAGCTCGAAGAACACGATGGTCGTGAAGGCGACCGTCCGGGCCCGAGTGACGTCCGCTCCGTCGTTGAGTTCGAGGAAGAAGATCCCCAAGGTGCCCACCGTGAGGATCCCCGCGACGACGAAGATCAGGAAGAGGATGTCCCGAGACAACACGCCCTCCCTCGGATTGCGAGGCGGCCGATCCATAATGTCGGTCGGATATGGATCCACTCCGAGTGCGAGCGCCGGCAGGCCGTCCGTGACCAAGTTGATCCACAGAAGCTGCACCGGCGCGAAGAACGGCAGGAAGCGGAGGTCCAGCAAGGCGAGGGTCGCGATGAACATGATGAGGACCTCGCCGGCGTTCGCGGACAGCAGATAGGCGACGAACTTGCGGATGTTCTCGTAGATGCCTCGGCCTTCCTCGATCGCCGCGACGATCGACGCGAAGTTGTCGTCCGTCAGGACCATGTCCGCGCTCTCCTTCGCGACGTCCGTCCCCGTGATGCCCATCGCGACCCCGAGGTCCGATCGCTTGAGGGCCGGCGCATCGTTGACGCCATCGCCCGTCATCGCGACGATGTGCCCGGCCTTCTTCCACGCGTCCACGATCCGCATCTTGTGCTCGGGCGACACTCGGGCGTACACGCGAATCCGGTCCACGTCTCGCACGAGCTCCTCGTCGGGAATCCGCTCGAGTTCCTCGCCCGTCAGGGCGCGATCTCCCTCCCGGAGGATCCCCATCTCCCGCGCGACGGCCATCGCCGTGAGCTTGTGGTCCCCCGTGATCATGGCGACGCGGACCCCCGCCTTGTTACACCGCTTGATCGCTTCAATCGCGTCCGCTCGCGGGGCGTCCATCATCCCCGCCAGGCCGAGGAAGGTGAGGTCCGTCTCGAGGTCCTCTTCGTGCAGCGGCGGGACTTCTCCGGAAAATTCGCGGACCGCGAAGCCGAGGACTCGGAACGCGCGCGTGGCCAACTCCTGGTTCCGGAACAGATACTGCTTGCGGTCGTACTCGGTCAGCGGCTTGCGCTCCCCATCGACGAGATGGTATCCGCACGCCGCAAGGATTCGCTCGGGCGCCCCCTTGACGTGTAAGTACGCCCCTGCGCCGCCGAGACTTCGGTGCCGCTCCCCTTCGGGGACCGCGAGCACCTGCTGCAAATCGGGCTCCGACAGATATGCGTGAAGGGTCGACATTTTCTTCCGTTCCGACGTGAAGGCGATCTCCGCGACGCGCGGCATCTCGGACCGGATCGAATCCGGATCGAGGCCGGCGCGGACCGCGGCCACGAGGAGCGCGCCCTCCGTCGGGTCGCCCGCGACGATCCACCGATCCTTGTCCTTCTTCAGTTCCGCATCGTTGCACAACACCCCGCATTCGAGCAATCGGCGGAGATCCGGGTGGGCCGAGAGGGCCGCCTTCTTGCCATCGGCGCGGACGTCCCCGGATGGGTCGAACCCCTCGCCGCGCACTTCGTACTCCCGCGAGCCGGCGACGAGGAGCCGGACGTTCATCTCCCCCTTCGTCAGCGTGCCGGTCTTGTCGGAGCAGATGACGGACGCCGCGCCGAGCGCCTCCACGGCAGGCAGCCTCCGGATTAACGCGTGACGCCGGATCATCCGTTGGAGCCCGAGCGCGAGGCTGATCGTCACGATCGCCGGGAGGCCTTCCGGGATTGCGGCGACCGACAATCCGACGGCCGTGAGGAAGAGCAGCTCGATGTGGTTCACGTCCAGCTCACCGAGTTCGCGGAGCGCCCCGATCAGGAAGATGGAGGCGGCGGCGATCAGAATCGCAATCCCGATCTGCCTGCCGAGCCGGTCGAGCTGTTTCTGGAGCGGCGTCTCTTCTTTCGTCTCCCGTTGCACGAGGCCCGCGATCTTCCCGAGCTCGGTCCCCATCGCGGTCTCGACCACGACGGCCTTGCCGCGTCCCCCGTCGACCGCGGTCCCCATGAACACCATGTTCTTGCGGTCTCCGAGGAACGTGTCCTGGGGCAGCAGGCCCACCGACTTGCTCACCGGCGTGGATTCGCCCGTGAGGGATGCTTCGTTGACGCGGAGGCTCGCGACTTCGAGGAGCCGCGCGTCGGCGGGCACGCGGTCGCCCGCGGCCAAGACCACCACCTCGCCCGGGACCAACTCCCGCGAGGGCACTGCGACGGTCTCTCCTTCTCGGAGGACATGGGCCCTCGGGGCCGCGAGGCTCTTCAACGCCTCAAGAGAACGCTCCGCGCGGTACTCCTGGCGGAATCCGAGGATGGCGTTCATGATCACGATCGCGATGATGAGTACCGCGTCGTAGAGGTCCGAGGTCTCGTCTTGCAGAAGCCCGAGGACCGCGGAAATGACCGCGGCGATGATCAGAACGACCACGAGGACGTCCGTGAACTGGCTCACGAGAATACGGAGCGGACTGATCCGTGCCGTCTGAACGAGCTCGTTAGGTCCGACGCGTGCGAGCCGCTCGGCGGCCTCGTGGCTCGTGAGACCGAGGGGGGAGGCGTCCAACCGCTGGAGGACGGCTTCCGCCCCGAGGGCGTGCCAGTCGTCCGCCATCGCGCGCGGAACATTCGCACTCGTAATAAACCTCTTCTCGGACAACCCTCAGACCACATCGAGTCGTCCGACCCCGTCGCCTTGACAGCAGCTATTAGTAGCCTGGGCCCGATCCGGCGGTCGGGATGGGAACTTCGGTTCTCGGGCGACGGACGTCAGCGTGGACGCTCGCACGGCCCGCATCTTGCGGAGGATGAGGCGTGGTCGAGACCGCGTCGATCATGTTCGACATCGGGGTCATCGCGACCGTTGGGTTCCTCGGCGCGGCGCTCGCGTCGCGAGCCCGCGTGCCCGTGGTCATCGGCTACATCATCGCCGGCATCCTGATTGGGCCCAACATCCACCTCCGCGTCTTCGGATGGTCCTACGACGGCGTCTTGGGAGACAGCACCTTCCTCCAGAACATCTCCCAGATCGGGCTCGTGCTCCTCCTCTTCTTCGTCGGGCTCGAGTTCAGCATCACGAAGCTGATGAAGACCAAGGAGGCCGCCGCGATCCTCGCGGTCACGAACCTCGCCGTGAACATGTTCGCGGGTTTCGTCATCGGGGCGTGGCTCGGATGGCCCCTGATCGACACGATCTTCATGGCGGGGGTCGTCAGCATGTCGAGCTCCGCGATCACGGCGAAGTCGCTGATCGACCTCAAGCGCCTCGGCAACAAGGAGACGGAATTCCTCCTCGGAATGGTCATCCTCGAGTCGTTCCTGTCCATGTTCCTCCTGACGATCGTCAACGGGATGATCGTGCCCTCGGAGACGCCGGTGAACGTGCCCGCGCTGTTCGCGGGGGTGGGCATCTTCATCGGGTTCTTCGCGCTGCTCGCAGCGGTCGTCGTGCCGCGGACGGCCGCGCTCTTCGCGCGGATCCGGAGCGAGGAGCTGTTCGTCCTCTTCGCCCTCGGCACGGTGTTCCTCGCCGGCGCCTTGGCGGAGGCGTTCCGCATCCCCGCCATCGTGGGCGCGTTCTTCATGGGCATGGTTTTCGCCGACACCCGGATCGCGGGCCGGATGAAGGTCAAGATGGAGTCGATCCGTGACGCGTTCGTCGCGATCTTCTTCCTGAGTTTCGGCATGCTGATCGACCCCGGATCGCTCGGATCCGTCTTGCCGATGCTCGTCATCGCGGTCCCGCTCATCCTGCTGAACGACCTCTTCCTCACGGCATCTCTCGCCTATTTCATCGGTTTTTCCGGGCGCGCCTCGACCGCGATCGGCACGAGCCTCGTGGCCCGGAACGAGGAGGCGATCCTCTACGCGACGGTGGGGGCCCGCGCAATCCGGGCGAACGGCCAGCTGCCGAACGACTACGCCGGTCGATACCTGACGCCATTCGCGGGAATCCTCTGCATCGTGATGAGTTCCCTCGCTCCCATGCTCATGATCCGATCGGACCGAATCGCGGACTTCTTCACGCGGCGTCTGCCGAAGTCGATCACGTTCGGCGCGGAACTCGTCAAGAGGACTCTGAAGACCGTCATCATGCCCAACTTCCTTCCGATCTACCGACGGAAGCGGCTTTTCCAGGCGTCGATCATCGTGTACGCCGCATGGATCATCGACCTGACCGTGACGACCGGCATGGCGCACCTGGCGATGTCGATCTTCACGCCGGTCCTCGTGTTCGCGGTGTGGGCCTCGACGCGGCACGCCTTCCGCGATCCCGTGCGGCACACGAACTACGGGGTGGACGGAGGGCCGTTCAGCCGATCCGCGATCGAGGCGTTCGTCCTCCGAATCGTGGTCGGGGCGCTCGCAGTCGTCGGGCTCGTCGCAATCCTGTGGCAGTACTACTGGCCGTCGACTCTTCTCATCTTGTATGCATACTTCCTCGTCGTCATATTCAGCATGAAAGTGGTGTACCGGCGCCTCGGGCTCGGAGTCGGCCGTCGACCAGCCCCGGTTCGACTCGTGCGACGCATGCCACCGTCGCGGAGCTGGCGGGCTGCGAGCGGCCGCCGTTGAGTCAGACGATCGGATACGTCAGGTCACGGATCCAGGTCTCGTCCCCGATCGTCGTCTCGGGTCCGTGCCCGGGAAAGACGCGCGTCTCCGGCGGCAGCTCCTTGAGCCTCCGCAGGCTGAAGACCATTTTCGCCGGGCTCCCCCCGAAGACGTCGGTGCGGCCGCAGGAGCCGGCGTAGAGCGTGTCGCCCGTGAACAGGAGGCCCGCCGACTCGAAGTAGAAGCACGCGGCGCCTTCCGTGTGTCCCGGCGTGTGGAGGGTGCGGATCGCAACGTCACCGAGTTTGAGTTCAGATCCTTCCTTCAACAGAAGGTCGGCTTTGATGGGAGGAGGCGGCGCGGGGAGGAACCAACGCGTCTCGCGGGCGTTCTTCTCGAGGCGCGGGGCGTCGACCTCGAAGATCGCGATCTTCGCGCCCGTGGCGGTTCGGATCGATGCGTCGTCCGCGGTCGCGTCCATGTGGCCATGCGTGTTCAGGATGAAGACGATCTTTGCGTCGAGTTCGGCCGCCTTCGCCAGGATCTGATTGCCACCGAGCGCCGGGTCGACCACCGCGGCCTGCTTGCTCTTCTCGTCCACGAGGAGGTACGCGTTGTTGTCGAGCGGGGCTGAGACGACCTTCTCGACGAGCATGGCACGCGGGGCAACCCGAGGAGCTTTCATAAACTTGCCGCAAGATTTGGAGTGCAAATCGATCCGGAGATGGCGTGCCGGACTCGCCCCGTCGAGCGCAGCCTTAAGCCGGTCCGGGACATCGAGGCTTCGATGACGGTCGGCGGCCTCAACTTCAGCTGTCCCAAGTGCAATAACCCGCTGTTCTTCACATTCCGCTTGTCGGATCAGGGAGATTCAATGACGCGCGAGATCAATTGTCCCGGCTGTCGGACCGCTTGGCAAGTCGGGCTCGACATCCATCCGAAGTGAGATCTCGGTCTCGCGCGGAAGCGCCATGACCCGCTCCGATCGATCCGAAAACGGCGGAGTGCGGGGCGCGGGAATCGAACCCGCGTTAGAAGCTTGGGAAGCTTCTGTCCTACCATTAGACTAGCCCCGCTGACGTTCGTTGAGAGTTGTGCGGAGGTATTTTTCGGTTTGGCTAGGACCCCAGCCCCGTGACCGAAAGGTACGCCCACGCAAACGCAAGGAGTAGGACGACGACCCCGAGTTCTGCCCGCAGGAGCGCGTGAAGAAAACCGCGTCCGCGCAGGTCGGTGACGCGATTGGAGATGGACAATCCGACCGGAATCGCAACCACACCGAGGCAGAAGACCAACAATCGGAAGACAGCCTCGTTAACAGCCGCCTCGGTCATCGATCCACCGGCGAGAGCACCTCGGATCGTTCCGAAAATCAAGAACACTAGGATCAGGGCGAAAAGGGCCGCGAGTTCGGGAATGACGAGGAGCGGTTGGACTCGGCCAAACTCCGAGCCAGTGTATTGCTGCCACCGCCGCGCCGCCACGAGCGATTGCGTGCCCACGGTCACCACCGCCGTCCACGCGAAGGCGATGCCACACCACGTTCGAAGTCGATCGTACAGCGCGACCTGCGAACCCGATTGGGAGCCGATGTCGCCCGCCAAGCCGAGGTCCAACATCCAAAGTACGAAGCCGTACACAACGGGAGTCGCGAGGATGCCGGCAAACACGGCGAAGCGGCTTCGCGATATCCAATTACTCTGCATGGGAGCCGCCGTCGGCGCCATCGCAACGGTCGATCGAACCGCGACGAGGCAAACGAGGAATGCCATCGCGGGAACCGCGATGAAGAGCAGGGTCGTCTCGAAGGCCGTGACCGAGCATCGGAGGCGCGCCGGATGAAGCTTACCGGACCGTCTCGAGCTGCGATATCACGTTCCAGATCAGCGTCCGGCCGTGGAGCGGGATGTTCGGATCGTTCGCGAGATCGTCCATGATCATGATCGCACTCGTTACGCGCAAGTCGAGGGCCTCGTTCTTCTTCGCGAGCCGAGCTTTCGCCTCGGAGGCACCGCGTCGGATGTTCCTAGGGACGGACGTGTCCTCCGCGATCTGATCGAGGACGTCCATGATTTGCTTCAGCTTCGCCTCGGTGTCCATCTGACCATCTCGCGGTTGTGAGCGTCGTCCTCAACTTGGTGCCCTCGGCAGTCCCGCTTCCTTGTAGGTCGTGACGACCATCAAGGTCTTCGTGTCCTTGATCCCTGAAATCGGAGCGAGGCTCGAAAGCACGAAATCTTTCAGCCCCTTGTAGTTCTTGAAACGGGCCTTCGCGATGATGTCCGTGTCGCCCGTGACCAGGAAGACGTCCTGGATCACCTCGAACCTCGAGATCTCCGTCGCGATGCGGTCCGCCTCTTTCGTGTCGACCTTGAGCGTGATGACGGCGGCGACCTGGTCCTCGCCGTAGAGGGCGGTGAGGGCTTGCTCCATGTCGCTTCCTATCGCCATCATCTGAGGGATGGCGGGCCTCGGTAATTAAAGTTTATCCGCTCGTTCCTTTCATCGAGAAACAGGCGCGCCGCATTTGCGGCAAAATTCGTCGTCCGCGACGAGGCTCGCGCCGCACGACGCGCAGGCGCTCGCGACGAGCCGGGTGCCGCACTTCCGGCAGAATGCATCGTCTCCGTGGAGGGCCGCTCCGCAGTTCGGACACGCGCTCGTCGCGGCCTGAGCCGCCGGAGGTGCCGCCAACGCCGCTGCGACATCCACGGATTCGCCATCCGCCGCGCGCTTCGATTGCCGCGCGAGGCCAAGGGACCCGGTGTAGTCTTTCGCATCGAATCGCGCTTTGGCGGCGTCCAAGAGCTGCGTCGCCTGCCCGAGATCGCGTCCCGTCGCGCCGGCGGCCTCGATCGCCGTCGTGGCGACCTCAATCGAGAATTTCGACTGCATGAGGTTCGGCGGGAACTCCTTCTGGATGAGCTCCTTGGTCGTGACCTCCTCGGATGAGGTGGAGCGCGGGAGCCGCTCGAGCTTCACCAAGTCACCCTTCGAAGATTGCGCCGACTTCAGGGCAAGGAGCCGCTGCTTTGCCTTCGCCGTGAGGTCGACGGCCACGCGGTAGTTCCGGCGCGCGGAGGCTGTCTCGGCCTCACGCAACCAGTCGGCCGATTCCTCGCTCCGGATGCCCTGGCGCTGCATGGCCAACAGGATCGCTTTCGTCGTCACGATAGCATTGTGCGCTTCGTCGGTAAGCTCGTCGTCCCGCTTCGCCGTACGTAGCCGACGATTTTTCATCCGTTTCCGAAAGAACCGCATCTCGAGGAACGAGAGGACACCCAGGGCGACCGCGAACAAGATGAGCGCGACCGCGACCATCGGGTCCGTGCCGGGATCGGCCATCGCGGCCGGTCGAGCCCGGTGAGCCCATAAAAGCATTTCCACCCGTTTTTCCGAGGTGATTTCCTCCTCCGGACCCGAGGCTCAGCTCAGCACCTCGGACAGGCGCCCCTCCTTCTGCGCCACACGAATCTCTCGGGCGATTCGGCGGCCCGTCGACATCCCTGGCTCCGCCAAATCCGCGTACGGCGACCCCGCGATGAACAGGTTCGTCCCCGCGACGATTCGCGTGGAAATCTCAAACACTTTGAACTCGAGCCGGTCCGTGACAATCGTCTCGAGGCAGAACGGTCCGATCATGCCACCGAACAGCGTGATGGACCGCTCGACGGCGCGCTCGCCCATCTCGAACGCCTTCGGGAGGAGCGACTCCCGCAGGACGACGGGCATGTTCCCTGTGACGACGAACGTCGGAAGGAGGCCGATCTTCCGGAGCGCCTCCTGCGCCCCCAGCTTGTACATCTCGTCAATGTTCGCCTCGTCCCGCCGGTCGACGCCGAGCATCTCCAAGGCGCCCTTCGAGAGCCGGTAGCCCGTCGTCGCCAGGGGCGAGTAGAAGTAGTGGATGTAGTACCGCGTGCCGACGACGTACTCCTGGATCGTGTACTTCATGCCCGGCCGGATCGACTCCTTGAAGTCCTCATAGTTCTTCGCGATGAAGGCGCCGCGGCCCCCCTTCGCGCCGTAGTACTTCACGAACACGGGTCGGTCGATATCCTGGGGCCGCTCGATCTTCGCCGGCATCGAGACGCCGGCGGAGGTCAGCCATTCCCGCTGCTTCTCTCGATCCGTCTCCCACCGCAGCACCTCGCGGTTCCCGAACGTCGGGATGCGGAGCTTCGCGAACGTCTCCGCGCCCATGTACTCCACGAAGGAGCCGTGCGGGACGGTGACGACCTGCTTCGCGACTAGGTCGTCCGCTTGGTCGACGATGTCGGCGTACGAGTCGACGAGGAGGAACTCATCCGGCCTCGCGAGCGGGAACGCATCGTAGAATCGCGGTCGCTCTCCGATCGCGATCCCCAACGTGCGGAACCCTTCCTGGCGGGCGCCATGGAAGATCTGCAGGGACGAATGGGAGCAGACCGTCGCGACGACGAGGTCCTCGTACTCCTTGAGGATGGACGTAATCGCGGAACGATTTACCATTATCCGACGAATGCCCTCGGGGGATTAAAGGTTTAAGGCGCACGCGGCCATCGTTCGAGAGGCACATGGATTCGAACGCCAAGTTCGGCATCGTGCTCCTGTCTATATTGATCGTCGTGAGTCTCGGCTGAGTCAACTGGATGACGTCGAGCCTAAGGCTCGCCAACCCCATGCCGAGAAGCCAGGATCGCATCCGCTACTCGCATCGCGCGGACTGTATCCGCCACGTCGTGGGCACGGATCACGTGCGCTCCGTGAGCCACCGCCAGGGTCGCCGCCGCCACGCTGCCCGCCAAGCGGTCCCGCATCGGCTCGCCGCCCCCCAGGCGGGCGATGAAGGACTTCCGAGAGACGCCGACGACGACGGGATGACCGAGCGCGGCAATCGGGTCGAGGTTTCTGAGGATGGCGAGGTTGTGCTCGACGGACTTTCCGAACCCGACTCCAGGGTCGATGGCGATCGCTTGACGTTCGACGCCGTCCTCCATCGCCGCTTTCACGCGGCCGGCCAGGAGGTCCCGGATTTCCCCGACTACGTCGGCGTACTGGGGCGCCGTCTGCATCGTCATCGGGACGCCCTGCATGTGCATGACGACCGCGCCGGCGCGCGCCCTCGAGATGACCCGGGCCATGCGCGGATCGGAGAGACCGCTCACGTCGTTCACGATCGCGGCGCCGCGCTCGAGGGCCTTCGCGGCGATTTCGGGTTTCCGCGTGTCGATCGAAATCGGGATGTCGAGTTTGCGCACGACGGACTGCAACACGGGATCGACCCGTCGCCATTCCTCATCGGCCGGCACCGTCGCCGATCCGGGACGGGTGGATTCTCCGCCAACATCCAGGATCGAGGCGCCTTGCTCCGCGATGTCGAGCGCCCTTTGAATCGCCGCCTCCGGGGCGGAGTAGCGTCCGCCGTCGGAAAAGGAGTCCGGCGTGACGTTCAGAACGCCCATCACGTGAGTCCGATCGAGCACGATCTCCCCGAGCCGATGGCGCCACATGCGCGCGGACTCCGCCACGTGCCGCCATCGCCCGCGGTGTATTTCAGCGCGCGCGGAGCTTTATTATCCGGCAGTCGGTACGCGAGCCCGATATGCGAATCCTATTCCTCCATGTGGATTACCTCGAGTACGAGATCCGGGAGAAGGCCCTGAAGGACGTCGAGGACGTCCCCGCGTCGAGACGAAGAGGGCGCGTCGAAGAGGCGCTCGTCTGCTTCATCACCGCCGAGAAACGGGATGAGCGGGACCCAAGGGCGACTGCGCAGCAGGCCTCGACGAACATCGAGGACGTCGCCGGCCAGGTCGGCACGAAACGCGTCGTCCTGTATCCGTACGCGCACCTAAGCTCTTCCCTGGCAGCCCCGGGACCCGCGCAGGAGATCCTCCGCTCCCTGGAGAAGGACCTTGCCCATCGCACCTTCGACGTCCACGCGTCGCCGTTCGGTTACTACAAATCCTTCAAGGTCGCCGTGAAAGGCCACCCGCTGAGCGAACTCTCGCGGGAGATCGTCGTGGAGGCCGCCGCGGCCCGGACAGAGGAGATCTCCGAAGCGGTCCGAGCGGAGACGCGGCTCGTCTCCCACTGGCACGTCCTCGAACCGAACGGGGAGCTCCATCCGCTCGCGATCACGGATGGAAAGCTTGGAGGATTCGACTTCCGGGGCCACGATCGCCTCGAGCGATTCGCGAAGTATGAGATGGCGAAGTCGCGGGAGGTGCGAGAGGAGCCGCCGCACGTCCGCCTGATGCAGGACCTCGAACTCGTGGACTACGAGCCCGGATCGGATCCGGGCAATCTCCGTTTCTACCCGAAGGGGCGGCTGATCAAGGCCCTCCTCGAGGAGATCGTCTCCCGCCGGATCCAAGAGTACGGCGCGATGGAGGTCGAGAGCCCGGTCATGTATGACTTCGAGCACCCCGCGCTGAAGTCGTACCTGAACCGCTTCCCCGCGCGACAGTACGTCGTCCAGACGCCGAACAAGAAGGCGTTCCTCCGCTTCAGCGCGTGCTTCGGCCAGTTCCTGATCATGAAGGACATGGTGCTCTCGTACAAGCAGCTCCCGCTGGCCCTCTACGAGCTGACCCGCTACTCGTTCCGCGCGGAACAGCGGGGCGAGCTCGCGGGGCTCCGGAGGCTCCGGGCCTTCACGATGCCCGACTGCCACGCCCTGTGCGCGGACGTCGAGCAGGCGAAGGCGCACATGATGATCCGGTTCGAAGTCGCTTGGAAACTCATGTCCGACGTTGGATTCGCGATGCCCGACGACTTCGAGGTCGGGATGCGGGTCACGGAGCCGTTCTGGCGGCAGCACAAGGACTTCGTGATCGCGTATGCGAAACGATGGGGCAAACCGCTGCTCGTCGAGATGTGGTCGGAGCAGTCCTTCTACTACGCGATGAAGTACGAATGGAATTTCGTCGACACGAACGACAAGGCGGCCGCGCTGACGACGGACCAAATCGACACGGAGAACGCGAAGCGTTTCGGGATTACCTTCACGGACGAAAAAGGCGTGGAGCGGCACCCCTTGATCCTGCATCTCTCTCCGAGCGGTGCGATCGAGCGGGTCCTGTACGCCTTCCTGGAGAAGGCCGCTGCGGACTCCAAACGGGATAAGCCGCCCATGCTCCCGGTTTGGCTCGCGCCGACGCAGGTCCGGGTGGTGCCGGTGAGCGGGGACCAGCTCGACCACGCCCGCGGCCTCCTCGAGCGATTCCCCGAGGTGCGAGTCGACGTCGACGACACCAACGACACTCTCGCCAAGAAGATCCGTCGCGCGGAGAAGGAGTGGGTCCCCTACATCGTCGTCGTGGGCAAGAAGGAGATCGAGAGCGGGGTGCTCAACGTCCGGGTGCGGGCGACGAAGGCGCAGGCCCAGATGTCCGTCGACGAGTTGCAGAAACGGATCCGAGCCGACACTGCGGGGCGTCCGTTCCGGGCCCTCGCGGAGCCACCGGCCGTGAGCGCTCGGCCGACGTTTCACGGATGATCCGCCCGAACGGAATTCTCAATCGTGAGAACGGCGGGCGATCGGTTATGAATGCCGCCCCGCTCCGCGTGACGTGGTCGCATGAAACGCGATCTCTTCGAGCGGATCCTCGGAATCGGGGTCCTCGCCCTCGGCCTCGCGGTCATCTTGTTCACGTTCTCCCAGGCGCTGGCAATCGCGACGAACCCGGGCCCGTGGCTCGGCGGCCAACTCCCGCAAAACCCGCAGCAGGCGGGACCGATCGCCTCGTTCGACTGGACGAGCAGCGACGCCACCGTCACGTTCGCGGACTCGAGCGGACCGGGAGACGCCTCGATCGTCTCATGGGACTGGGACTTCGGCGACGGGCAGCGGGGCAGCGTGCCGAATCCGACGCATACCTACTCGTCGTACACGGCATACCAGGCGAGCCTCGTCGTCCGGGATGCGAATGGGAAGGAGAGCATCGCGTTGGCTCAGGTCACGACGGTCCTCGGCGACACGCGATCCGGACGGGGCTTCAACACGCCGACCGCCGCGGGACTGAACCTCAACCTGGACCTCGCGGAGCTCCTCCTTCCGGTCGCGATCGTCTTCCTCACCTCCGGCCTCTTCCTCGTCATGACCGTCGCGGGCGGGTCGATCATGAAGGCGGGCTGGAACATCTTGAAACCAAAGCCGGAGACGATCCACGTCCGGCTGAAGCCGAAGCACCTCGCCCAGGCGCTCGAGGAGGACTCGACGCTGACAATCCCGCCGCCCCCCGCGACGTAGGTTCAGCGACGACCCGGCGTCCGCGGGAAGTCGCTCGCGAGGGAGTCCGACTGCGAGGACTCGGAGACAACGTCCGCGATGGAGACGGAGCCTTGCACCGCGTCGACGATGGGGGATCGGACCCCCGTCATGATCGCGAGAACCCGGAGGATCCCCTCATATTTGGGATCCACCCGGACCCCGAAGATGACGTTCGCGTCGGCCCGAATTTCCTCCGTCAGACCCTCCACCACCGCATTTGCCGTCCGCAGGCGGAGGCCCGGGCCAGCGCTGATGTGGATCAGCGCACCGCTCGCGCCCCGGTAATCGACGTCGAGGAGCGGGTTGTCGAGGGTATCGGAAACGACTTGGTCCGTGTCGTCTTCCGCGTTCTCCCCGTAGAACACGGTCGACGTCCCACCCGACTCGAGGATCGTGCGCACGTCGCTGAAGTCTAAGTTGATCAAGGAGGGGAGCGTGATCGACTCCGTGATGCCTTTGATGACCTCGCTGATTAGATGGTCCATCACGGCGAACGCATGTTCGACGGGCAAGTTCGGGACGAGGTCGAGCAAGCGGTTGTTGTCCAGCACGATGAGCGAGTCGGAGCAACCCCGGAGACGCTGGATCCCGGCCCGGGCGTTGCCCATCCGGCCCCGCTCCGCCCGGAACGGCGTCGTGGCCAGGGTGATGACGACGCTGCCTGCGGCCTGCGCCAGATCCGCGACGAACGGGGCGATTCCCGTCCCCGTGCCGCCGCCGAGGCCGACCGTGATGAACGTGAGGTCGGCGTCGCCGATCTGATTCCGTAGTTCCTCCTCGGCGAGCTCTGCGCATCGCTCGCCGATCTCGGGCTTGCCGCCCGCTCCCATCCCGCGCGTGACCCCGCCGCCGATCAAGACCTTACGGTCCGCTTGGATCGAATCGAGGTGCACGGCGTCCGTGTTCACGACGACGGTCCGGGCCCCGTGGATGCCCATCCGGTGCAGCCGGGCGACGGAGTTCCCTCCCGCGCCCCCGCATCCGATGACGAGGACCCGCGGCCGGCCGAACGCAAACGTGTCGAGGAACGACTGGTTCCCGGAACGCTGCGCGGTCTCGAGGCCCATCCTTGGTCCCATCCTCGGCGAGGCGCGGCGGGCGTCGCCGATGCTGCTGGCGCGTCTGAGGGGCGCGCGCTCCCGGCCACGATGCGCTAGCGCTCGGCCCCTTCCATGGCCTTGTGGAGCCGGCGGCGGACGTACTCCCGGACCGCGTTGCGGACCGCGTCTTCGACGGACACGGAGTCGCCCGACTTCACGAGCTGCTGCAGGTCCACCACGTTCCCCTTCGGCAGCTCGATCATGAGCTTGCGAATGTAATCCGGCGCGAAATGGATGTCGATGAACCGGTCGATCGCGGCGCGGATCGCATCGGACACGGTGTCGAACTCCCCGCTCTTCACGAGCTGGTGGAGCGCCTTGACCTTGTCCGGTGGCAAACGAATTGTAACCCGTTCCGATTCCGCTGGCATGGATCGCGAGCCCTTGTCCGACGTTTTGAGTCGATTTGTCTGACACATCGCATTCGGCGTATTTAAACCGTTGTGGGAGGCCCGGACCTTGACAATGCGATCGGTCGTTGACCGGTCCGGCGACGCGACTCACGCGGGCGGCAGGAGCTTCGCGAGGCCCCGGGTCTCCGCGAAGGCGGCCCCGTGGGCGCGCATCTCCCGAATCGCCAATTCCGAGTCGCCCGGCCTCACGTCGACGCCGCGGATCGCATCTTTCAACACGTGGACTTTCAGGCCGCGACGCAGCGCATCGAGCGTCGACGCTCGGACGCAGTAGTCCGTTGCGAGTCCGCAGATGAAGAGTTCGCCGACGCCAATCTCCTGCAGGACCGATTCGAGGTCTCGACCCCGGCCCGTCAGGGCCTGGAAGGCGGAGTACGAGTCTTGCTCCGCATCCATGCCCTTGGAGAGGATCATCGCGCGATCCGGGATCGCGAGGTCCGGATGGAACCGCGCGCCTTTCGTGCCTTGGACGCAGTGAGGCGGCCACGCCCCGCCGAACGCCTTGAAGTGCTTCGTCTCGCGCGGATGCAAGTCCCGGGTGAAAAGGATCGGGAGACCCCGCCTCTCGAAGAGCCGGATCGTGCGGTTGATGCGCGGGATGATCGAATCGCCGTCCGGAACGCCGAGCGCCCCGCCCGGACAGAAGTCGTTCTGGACGTCGACTACCAGCAAGGCGAGCGTCGGGCCCACGTTCTCGGTCGGCGAATCCGGAGACCCGCTAAAAGGTTGGCGCATCCCGGATTCGGTCGAAGTCCTCCCCGTAGTCGTCCCGGAACGCCATGTCCGGTGGGAGGAGGTCGAACCAACGCGCCTCGACCACCTCGTGGCCCGGGCGGAGGTCCGTCGCCGAGGCGCGTGCGATGAACTGCGCGAAGTAGCCGTGGCGAACCCGGACGCCGTCCGTGACCGCCTCGTGGATGATCCTCGTGAGGACCGGATCGCGGAGTCCGATCCCGACTTCCTCGAGGACTTCCCGGCGTAGCCCGGCGTCGGTCCGCTCGCCCTTCTCGAGCAACCCGCCGGGCGTGAACCACATGCCGGCGGAGGAAGGCCGCCGGACGCGGACCAGGACCACGGACCCCCGGCCGTCGTGGATGAGGCCGCCCGCCGCCCAGAAGGGGGCACGGCCGCGTCCGCGGAAAGAAGGGTCGTCCGGCGCGGCCATCCGGGTCCGCCGCACGATCGGGACGCGACCGAAACGGGCGAAGGCGTCCGCCATCCGGTCTTTGCACTCTCCCGGACACATCGCCGATTCCAACGATGGGAAGCTTATTTAACACCGCGCCGAGTTCCCAGCCGAGCACCGGAGGTGCGCGCGTGCCCCTCGAGGACGTCACGGACCGGGCCAACAAGGTCTACGACGCGATGAAGTCCGCCGGCATCACGTCGGAGGAGAAGATGCGGGATGCGGAAGCGATCACCAAGATGTCGAAGCTCTCGAAGAATTTCGTCCTGCAGGCCCTCCAAGAATTGCAGTCGAAAGGCTACGCGAGACGGAAGGCCCGGGAGAAAGCCGCGGGCTACTACCTCGTCAAGTGAGACGTCCGCAAGGGGCGTCAACGGCGCTTCGGCCGCAGCGCGGCGGCGATCATCATCGGCAAGAGAGCCGAGGCATCCCCCTCGATCGTCACGTGCTTCGCCGTCGGTTTCACCTTCCCCCACGAGATGCCTTCCCGCATCCGCGCTCCGCTCAGGCTCCCGTCCGACTCCGGCGCCGTCGTGATGTAGACGGCGTGGTCGAGGCCGCCGCGGAACTGGTTCCACCAGATCGTGTGATGCTTCGACACACCGCCCCCGATCATCAACGCGCCCGTCTCCTTCGCTGCGAAGACGAGGTCCGCGAGTTCGGCCTCGTCGCGGAACTGGTCGATCCCGAAGTCCTTGTGGTCCTGCCAGAACGACCACAGCTGGTAGCCGACAGCCCCATCGAACATCGCGGGCACATAGACCGGGATGCGGTTCTTCCAGGCCCACCAGAGAAGCGATTCCCGGCTCCCGGCGCGGCGGCCGAGTTCCCACAGGAGCTCCTTCGTCGAGAGGGACCGCCGCCCGGACTCCCAGAGCGCCCGGAGCATCGGTCGGAGTTTCTTCTCCAGGACAATGCCGTACGACTCGTTCGGCACCAAGATGTTGCCGAGCCGGTTCACGCCGAGCCGGTGCAGCTCGACATCGTCGAGGTCGAAACTCCCGTGGTAGTACGGGCTCCAGACCCGCGCGAGGTCGTGGTCCGCGGTCCCGCACGTCGTCACAACGACGTCCACGAGCCTCCGCTCGACCAGCCCCCGCAAGATCCCCCGGATGCCGGTGGCCATGAGGGCCGCGGGGAACGAGAGGAACGTCGTACAGCCCGCGCGGCGGAACATCGCCCGCAGGATTCCGACGCCGTCCGCAATCTTCTTGGCGGTGAACCCGCCGGCTCGGTCCATCTCCTCGACCAACGCCGCGACGTCGCCGGCGCGGGCCAGATCGATGTCCTCCACCTTGCGACGCAACAGGTCTCCCTTGCGCATCCGGCGCCGAATCCTGGGATCTCGATAAAAGGCTATGGAGCGAGCAGCGCGCGGAGTCGCTCCCACACCCCGAGCGGCCCCCTCCAGCGGAAGACGCTGCCGCAGTCCTCGCATCGCCCCCCGCCGTCGTCGTCGAACGCGACCCGCCGCGAGGAGCAGACGCCGCAGATCCCCGCCACCGGTTTCGAGATCCCCCGCCGCCGCCTTTCTTCGTCGACCTGTCCCTCGAGGCTGCGGGCCACTTCCTCCGCATTGCGGGCGAGGGTGAGCCCCGCGAGGTAGTCGCCCTTCGCGAGGACGTCCCGCGCCTGGCGGAGGAGCGTGCGCACCTCCGCCGCGCTCAGGTCGTACGACTCCGCCTCCTTGAGGACCGGTTCGCTCGCCGCGATGATCGCCTGCGCCTTCTCGACCTGCGACTGCCGGAGCTGAATCGCCCGTTCGATCTGCCGCTGCTGACCCTTCATCGCGAGGCGCTCCGCCCGTTTCAGGAGGTCCCCGGCCCGACCGTACTCCGCCGCCGAGATTGAGGTCCGCGCCTGATCCAGGAGGCTTTCCGCCTCCCCCACGTCCGCGCCGACGTTCCGCGCGAGCTCGATGTGGTCCTCGACCGAAGGGACCGACCCTGCGACCTCCTCGATCCGGCGGCTGCTCGCGTCGCCCGCCCTCCGAGCCGCCTCGACGAAGCTCTCGCGGGCCGACGCGAGGCGATGGCGATCGAGGAAATCGGCGCCCTGTTTCCAGGCGTCCTCGGCGAGGGCGACGGCGGCTCCGAGGTTTGCGGCCTCGCGAATCGTATCCCGCGTCTGGGCGAGGAGCTCACGGACCCGATCCGCCTCTCTCGCGTTCGCGTGGCCCGCGGCCCGCACGAGATCCGAGAGAAGGGCGTCGTCGACCACGGAACCCTGGACGAAGGCATCGCGGGCACGGGTCAGGACGGCCGCGGCATCGGCGGCGGTCGGCTCCGTCGGGTCGCAGGGCTCCAGGAGCGCTTGGGCCGCGAGGATCGCGTAGGACCAGGATGCGCGGCGCAACGGCTCCGTCGTGCGTTCGGCGATCCGAGACGCCTCGTGCGCCGCCGAAAGGGCCGCCTCGAACCGCTGCTCCTGGAACCGCTTCCGGGCCGCCTCGAGCAGCGCCTCGACGCGCTCGGCGTCCACGCCGGACTCCTTCCCGAACAGGAAGCCCGACTCTTTCTCGAGGATCGCCTCGAGCTCCACCAGGATGTCCGACGAGTCCCTCGACCCGGCGAGGGCCTCGACGAGGTCCGATTTCCGCTTCAGGCCCTGCAGGCTCACCCGATGGCGCTCCCCGAGCTCCCGGAGCTGGCGCGGTCGCAGCCGCTCGAGGCGCGACTCGATCCGCAGACGGTCCGCCTCGGCCGCGATGCCGGCTGAACCCGGAAGTTCGAGCAGCGCGTGGATCAGATTGTCCCGTCCTCGGGGATCCGCCGGATCCAGGCCATGGGCGCGCGCGAGCTCTTCGAGCACGTCGTCCGGGAGGGCCTCAAGGGTCTCTTGGAGCGAACGCGGGATGCGCGAGACCTCCGCCCGAATCAAAGCCGCCGCGCCGGAATAAACGTTGTGCCGCGGCGGGTCACGCATCGCGCGGTCGGTAGCGGCGGAGGACTTCGATGGCCCACTGCACTTTCCGGAACTCGCGCGGGTCTCCACCGGAGTCCGGATGCAGACGCTTCGCGCGCTCCCGGTACGCCCTCTCGATCGCCGCGCGGGAGGGCCAGCCTCGGCCGAACCGCGGCGGGTGGATTCGCACGTCCGCGAAGCCGAGGATCCGAAGGGCGGCGTCGATCCCCTTCGTCTGCAGGTAGAACTCACGGAGGTCCGAGAAGATCCCGCCCGACTCGTGGCCGCCCTCGATGCTGAACCGCTTGTGGTCCCGGGCGATGGCGGTCCCGAAACGGTGGTCCCGGCCGCAGGCGAAGCAAAAGTATCGGTCGACTACGCATCGCGATGCGTGTTCCGTCGGATGGCGCGAGGTCGGAGCGCGTCGGATTCAGACCGCCTCCTCGATGTCAGCGGTTCACCGCGATGAAGAGCCCGTGAGCTGAACCGCCTGGTCCGCGAACTCCATTGCGGCTTTGTAGTCCCCCGCCGCATATGCGGCACGGGCTTGGCGCAGGGCTTCCTCCGGCTGCTGGACGTCGAAGCGGCCGCGTTTTGCTTTTCTCGTCGCGCGGCGGGCTTCCTTCATTCGTGCGACCAGGGCGTCCCTCGCCGGTCCACCCGACCTCCTCGTCGCCATCTGTGCAGAGATTTCTAGGATCCGGTCCGCGATCCGAGCGGCGTCCTGATAGTTGCCCGATTCGAACGCCGCGCGGGACTCTTTGAGCAGCCGGCGGAGTTCGCGTACGTCGAATCCGGAGTCTCGGGCCCTCTTCGCCGCTTCGAGAGCCTCCGTCATGCGGCTCAGCGCCGCCCTCCGATCCGGTTGGTATGGGGCGGACATGGTGGTCTCGGCCCGATCGGAGAGGGCAATTCCTACCGGATAAGGGCTTGCTCCGCGCCCGCGGGCAAAGCCTTTATCGAAGCGGGCCGCGTTGGCGCATTCGTGTCGTTCCGAGCCGGGCCCTCCGTGTTCAAAGACCAAGGGAAGCTCTCTTTCGACTACGTCCCGGAGAAGATGGTCCACCGGGAGGCACAGATGCAACGGCTCTTCAGCTACCTGCGACCGATCGTCGAGGCGGGCACGTCGAGCAACGCGTTCCTGTTCGGCCCCGTCGGCACGGGGAAGACCCACACCGCGAAGCGCTTCTGCGCAGACTTCCGGAAGCACGCCTCGGAGCACGACCGCGCGGTCGACTACGCGTTCGTGAACTGCCGGCAGCGGATGGGGGACGACGCGGTCCTGTTGGCCCTCGTCCGGCACTTCGACCCCCACCACCCAGAGCGCGGCTTCTCCGTCGCGGAGAAGCTCGACACGTTCAAGAAACACCTCGAGAAGCACAAGCTGCACTTCATCGTGATCCTCGATGAGGTCGACGCTCTCCTGAAGAAAAGCGGCGCGGATCTCGTCTACGCGTTCGCCCGCGCCGCAGAGGAGAGCCCCGGGGCAAAGGGGAACATCTCAATGATCCTGATCTCCCAACGGCCAAACGCCCTCGAGTACATGGACCCGGCGGCCCTGAGCACCTTCCGTCGCTCGAGCGTCGTCGAATTCCCGAAGTACGACCACGAGGAACTCCGGGACATCGTGACGATCCGCGTACAGCTCGCTTTGCATCCTGGCACGGTAGACCAAGAAATCATCGACTTGATCGCGGACATCGCATCCGAGTTCGGCGACGCGCGCTACGCGATCGAACTCCTCGAGAAGGCCGGCATGCTCGCGGACGAAGAAAGCGTCGAAGAGGTCGCGCCCGAACACATCCGAGGGGCCAAGGCCCACGTCCATCCGACGGATGTCCAAGAGCGTCTGGGCCTCCTCGATGCCCCGAAGAAACTCGTCCTCCTCGCGATCGCGCGCAAGAGCCGCAAGAAGGCGTACATCACCATGGGCGACGCGGAGGAGGCGTACACGGTCGTGTGCGAGGAGTACGACCAGAAGCCGAGGGCCCACACGCAGTTCTGGAAGTATGTTCGAGACTTGGACGCCCTCGGCCTGATCGACACGAAGCTGAGCGGCGAAGGGGTGGTCGGCAAGACGACGCTCATCTCTCTCCCGGAGATCCCGGCAAAAGTCCTCGCTGATAATCTGGAACGAAGTTTGAAGAGTCGATGAGGGGTACGGAGAAACCGATGGGATGGGTGCAACCGCACGATGCCATCATGGGCTCGGAGGCTGAGTCACTTCGCTCTGGCATGCCCATGGACCTCGAGAAAGGCGCGTGTTACCTCGTGAAGGAGAAGAAGCCCGAGCTCAGCTTCCGTCTCTTCGATCTCCTGATCGCGCAGCGGACCCCGGGGGTGTGCATCACCCGCCAATATCCGGAGCGAGTGCGGCGGGAGCGCGGCCTCACGGACGTCCGTGTCATCTGGCTCAGTCACACGCCGGGCGAGGACTTCCACAACCCGACCGCGATCGGCACCCTGGCGAAGGTGATCCAGAAGTTCATCGAGGACAACAACGGGGAGGGCGCCGTGCTCCTCGACGGCTTGGAGTACCTGATCATCAACAATGGGTTCCTCCAGACCCTGATGTTCGTCGAGCATGTCAACGAGTTCGTCATGCAGCGCCGCGCCGTCATCATCTTCCCGGTGAGCCCGGAGACGCTCGAGGAGAAGGAGCTCGCCTTACTCGAGCGCAACGTGAAGGTGCTGGAGTCACCGGCCCTCAAGACGGATCTCGAGGCGCGCGAGGTCAGCCGGCTCCTCGACACCTATTGAGGCGCGGGACGCGACCCGATTTGGCGGCCGACGATTTCGTCGACCATGCCGACGAACTTGTCTTCCTTGCCCTTCGGGATCGTCGCACCGGACGCGATGTTGTGCCCCCCGCCGTTTCCGTCGACGGACGCGGCGGCCTCCCGCAGGGCGACCGCGAGATCGACGCCCGATGCGATCTGGTCCCGCGTGCCGCGCGCCGAAACCTTCGTGTGGCCGTCCAACACGGAAAGGGCGATGACCGGCCGCGCCTGGTCGAAGAAGAACTGCATTCCGGTGCCCGCGACGGATCCCGCGAGGCTCGGGTCGTCGCAGTAGAAGAACTGGATGTGCTTCTTCGTGTAGAGCCCCTCCCGCTCCAGGCCGGTGAGGTACCCGAGCGTGCGGGACGTGTATTGGTCGAGTAGCCCCTCGGCCTTCCCGAGGGCCTCCCGATCTCCGAGGCACACCGCCATCCCGAGCCCCTCCTGGCCGAGGCGGTCGCAGCTGTTCACGTACGCCTCGAGGTCCTGCGCGTAGATCTGATCCGGCTCGATCCAGTAGCGGTCCTCGACGAGCGTGTCGAGCGCCTCGGGTGCGGCTCCGTTCTCCACGAGGTGGAGCGCCAGCACCGACGTCAGCTTCCTCCGCGCCGCGGGCTCAAGCTGACGGACGCTCACGTCGGAATCGAAGCCCGCCTTTTTCAGGAATGCGGCCGACGCCTCGGGGCGCCCGGACAGGCCGCGGAAGTACGGACGGACCGAGCGTGCGATTGCCTTCGACAGGGGCAAGTCCCGGAGGGCGAGCTGACGCTCCGGCACGACGATCTTGCGGTCCGCGGCCTCGGCGAAGAGCGCGCCGTTCAGCCCGACGAATCCCCCGACGGCCTGCATGTCGCCGATCGCCCCGGCCATGGCGATGCCGGCGAGGTCCCAATTTCGGTCGTCGAGGAGGAGCGTGAAAAGCCAGGTCGTCGTCGCACCGCACATCTCGCGGGCTCCGTCGATGCCATGCTGATGCGGGTTCACGTGCACGATCGCCTCGGAGTCCCGGACCGGCTTGTGGTGGTCCAACACCACGACGGGATAAGGCAGGCGCTCCAAGAGGTCGAGCTGGGCCGAGCCCATATCGCTCACCACGAGGAGCTCATTCGACTCCGCCAGGAGGCGGTCCGCGGAAGCGCGGTCGAGGGCGTGCGCCAACGACGCGTGGATTCGCTTCCCACGGCGCATCAAGGCCCGCGCGAGGATCGACGCCGACGTCGTGCCGTCCGGATCGTAGTGACAGAACACGCGGATGCGCGAAGCCGCATCGACGAGGTCGACGGCCCGCTGCGCGCGGTCGAGAAGACCTTGGGGCGCCAGGTCGTCCAGGCGCTTCGCCATCGGTCACCTACTTCACTTGAAGTTCCGCCAGTTTGAGGGAGTAATCCCAATCCGAGGGCAGGAGCCCGCGATCCTTGTAGTAGCGGGACAGCCGTCGGATCTTCGACTCGATAAGCTGCAGCCCTCGCTTGTTGCTCAGGTCCTTGCCGTGCTCCTTCAGGTGCGTCTGCAGGCTCCCGGCGCGCTTGATGAGGCTCGCGAGATCCTCGGGCATCGCGAACTTCGCGCCTTTCGACCGCAAGATTTCGTGGACGCTGCGTCCCGTGGCGAGGCGGACGCTCGGGACGCCGTACGCATCGCGCAGGCGCACGCCGATCGCCGCGGCGGAGAGGCCTTCCTGGTGCAGGCGCAGGATGGTGTCTTCCACCTCGGCCTTCTCCATCCCGACCCAGGCCGGATTCGCCTTCAGAAACGGTCGGGTCGAACCGCTCTTCCCCTTGCGGTGTGCATGGAGGCGGGCCATCGTTTTCCTCGGAGGCCGTCGCATACCGCGGGCGCGTATTTAAGATTGAGCCCGTGGTCGCGCGACCGCCATCACGCGAAACGTTTTGTCGGTCGCGGGCCCGAATCCCTTCTTCATGTTCGTCGCCGCGAACGCGCCCAGTAGATCGAAGCCGGATCGGCGGAGGAGGGTCCGGATTTCGTCGCGATGGTGCGTCTGGACGATGTGGACTTCTTCGAACCGCTCCAGGACGTGGGCGTCACGCAACACGAAAAAGCGGAACTCCACGGGAAGCCGCCCCGTGTCCGGATCGAAGCGGCTCTCCTCCAAGCGGATGATCTCCCGTTCCGGGCTTCGCTTGTGGGTCCACGATTGGGACGGCGAGGGCCGCGCGGCGGACCCTTGCCAGAACTCGAAGACGAAGAGTCCGTCCCGTGACAAATGCCGCCGCACGGAGCGCAAACATCGCGCGATGTCGCGCGGTGTGAGGAGATATCCGAAGGCTCCAAACATGCACACGGCCGCCCCGAAGGTTCTTCCTAGATCGAACGAGCGCATATCGGCGCGGACGAATCGGACGCGGACCCCCGCGGCGACCGCTTTCTCTCGCGCCCGGACGAGCATCGCCCGAGATCGATCGACCCCGGTCACATCGTATCCGCGTCGTGCGAGAGGGAGATCGTGGTTTCCGGTCCCGCACCCGAGGTCCAGGATCGCGATGGGTTTTAGCCGGAAACGGCGGAACACCTTCTCCAGGAAATCGACGTCTCCTTCGTAGTCCACGATTCCTTCATAGATTTGATCGTAATGGCGGGCGAAACGGCCGTAGGAAACGTCCGACGACGGCGCCATCCGCGGCGCGAAGGCCCTCCGTGGGGATGATGCTATGGCTTCGTCACCACCACCGCCGCGTGGTCTGTCTGGAACGGAGCGAGGGACCGAACGTCCGCGACCGAGAGGCCCGAGGACGCCAACGTCTGCTTCGCCGACTCAAAGACGCGAGCCGGCGCCGCAGTGACGTCGGTGGACCGCGCCTTGACGATGAGGAACGCCGTGCCCCCGGGCCGCAGCATCCCCATGTTCTTGAGGAAGATCGACTCCTGATCGCGCTGGGCGACGTCCTGGTACACGACGTCGACCGTCCCGACCCTTCCCGCGTACGTCTCCGGCCTCGATGCGTCGCCGAGGACGGGCACGAGATTTGCGCGGCGCTCCGCCAGGGTCAGGAGGTTTCGAAACGAACGAGGCGACACCTCGACGGCCGTGATGAGTCCGCGGGCACAGATGTCCGAGACGTGGCTCACCGTCGTGCCGCTCCCAGCACCGAGGTACAAGACGGAGGCTTGCTCTCCGAACGGCCAGCGACGCCCGCCGCATTTCAGGTACGCGGCGAGCTTGCTTCGGTTCGCGTCCCAGCGTCGGTACTCGACGGCGGCCTCCACGGGGAGGCTCTCGCCGTACACGGAGACGCCGGGGACGAGGTTGCGCGTCAGGAGCCACGCTCCCTCCGTGTAGACGCCGTCCCATGTCGTCGGACGGATCGCCATCGTACCCGCCAAGGGAGGGGTTGTAATGAGGCTTCCGCGACACGGCAAACGGACGCTCTTACGTCCCGCGTCGTTTGCGCGATTTCTTGGCGGGAGTCCGACGCGCCTTCGGTGACGTCCCCGGTCCGGTCTCGGGCGACGGCTTGGCCGCGAGCGGATTCTTCGCCGTTCCCGCGGCGAGACGCTTCCGTCCCGCGAGCGCCTCGGCGTCTTCCGGGCGCATCCGCAGCACCTGGGCATAGGCGCGCGTCGCGTCGGCGGTCTGGCGCGCCTCCTCGTGCGCCTTCCCGAGGTTCAACACGATCCGAGGAAGCTCGACCTGCTTCGCGGCCCGCTCGAGGGTCGTGACTCCGGAACCCGCCCGGCCCGAGTGCACGAACGCGACGCCGAGGTTGTTCAGCGCTTCCGCCCGCCTAGGATCGAATTCGAGGAATTCCCGGAGCGCGCCGATGGCTTCGCGTGTTCGACCCGCCAAAAGCAACGCGGCGCCTCGATTGATCCATGCGCTCGCGTCCCGTGCATCCCGCCGAACGGCTTCCTGGAACGCGCTCGCCGCGTCCTCCGGATGGCCGGCCCTGAGGAGCGCGATCCCCCATGCGCGCGCGAGGCTCGGGATCTCCGGGTGGGCTTCCGTGGCCACGCGGAGCACGTTGCTCGCCTCGTCCGCAAAGCCGGCGCGCGCCAAGAATCCAGCTTTCATCAAGAGCGCCCGCACATCCACGGGGCGGAGGGCGAGGTACGCGTCGCACAGGCGCGCTGCCCCTTCGAAATCCCTGTCGGCGGCGAGCGCCTCGGCCCGATGCAGGTCCGCGGCTGGATCGCCCATCTGAGCGGCTCGCCGGAACGCCTTCGTGGCTTCCCCCAGGCGCCTACGCGCGAGGTCCGCCTCGCCCAGCCCGACCCACGGAGCGGGCGCGTCCAATTGGATCGTGGACTCCCAGAGCCGCGCCGCGAGATCGGGAAATCCGAGTCGGGTGAGCAGCGGAGCGAGTTGCGCGGGCCCCGCACGCCAGCCCTCGGGACGCGTTCGACGGCGGACGTGGTCGAGGACCCGCATCCGTACGACCGCGCTGCGACCTTTCGGATTCAGCCCGAGGGATTCGCACATCCGCTGGAGCGATGGCCAGTCGGCGTGCTCTACCTCCGCGGCGGACGGCAGGCTCACGGCGTCACCTCCCGGCACCGCACGGAGATCGCGCATTCCGCGCACCCGGGGTCGCCGGGCAAGTGCGTCCCGAAACACTCGTAGGCGCCTCGGTAGAAGTCCACCTTCTCCCGGAGCGCCTTCGCCCTCCGAAGGCCCGCGCGGGCGTCCTGGAGGGAGGGATTCGAGGCGAGCGCGCGCTCGAACGCCTTCATCGCCAGGGTCGACTCGGAGAGGCCGAGGTGCGCGAGCCCTTTGACGTACCAAAGCCACGCGGCGTCACGGATCCGGAGCGCGCGGTCGGTCCAGAGGACCGTCTCGCCGTGGCGGTCTCCCTTCTGGCACAGGAGGACGCGGTTCGCGATCGCGTCGAAGAAATCGGGATCCAGATGGAGCGCCTCGTCGATGCACTCTGCGGCCGCCGGCTCGTCGCCGAGACGCATCAACGCGGCCCCCTTGTTGTTCCAGGCGGCCACGTGCTCCGGACGCCAGCCGAGGACCGTGTCGTAGCAGGAGATCGCGCCCCGGTAGTCTCCGAGCTCGTGGAGGACCGCACCTTTGTCGATCCAGGCCTCGGTCGACCGGGGGTGGATCGCGAGGACGCGATCGTACGCTTCGACCTCTTCCGGGAAACGGCCGAGCTCGTGGAGCGTCGAGGCGAGGCCCATCCAGGATTCCTCCGACTCCCCGTTGATTTTCAGCGCTTGCGCGAACGACTCGAGGGCGCCTTCCAGGTCGTTCGCCCTCCGGAGCACATGTCCGCGCATGAGCCAGGCCGCATCGTACTCCGGTTTCAGGCGCAGGGCGACGCCGAGCTGTCTCAGGGCGCCGTCGAGGTCGCCTTGCTCGGCCGACCGACGCGCCGCCCGCATCGCCGCCTCCAACGACTCGACGCTGGGAAGGAACCGCTCCTCGACGGCGGGAGGGACCATCACCCGTCCGCCTCCCGGTCGACGTGACGGAGGCACGTCGTCCGCCACTTGAGCGCGGGTTCATGGTCCGGCTTGAGGGCGAGGGCACGGTCGTACGCTTCGAGCGCATCCCGATACCGCTCGAGTTGCTGAAAGGCGACGCCCTTCCCCGTCCATGCGTCGGGGCTGCGCGCATCCCGCTCGATCGCCTGGTCGTAGCGGAGCAGCGCCATCTGCGGATCACCGCCTTCGAGGGCCAGCTCCGCGAGCTGCAAGAGGACCTGCGTGTCCTCCTTCTCCGGTTCGATCGACTCGACGAATGCCGCGAAGTCCGGGGAGACGGACTCCCTCGGGGGCTCCGCTTCCGGCTCGTCCTCGATGTCCGCGAACGCTTTCGCGAGGGATGGCAGGTCCGCCATCGCCGCGGCCGACGACTCCGCTTCGGGAGGGGAGGGCACCCCGATCGCTTCCCGGGCCGCGCGCACCGCCGGCGCGTCCGGACCGATTTCGGAAGCGCGCTCGAGGGCCGCCGCGGCGTCGCGGTCGCCGAGGGCCGCAAGGGCTCGGGCTTTGCCCGCCCACGCGTCCACGAGGCCCGGCTCGAACGAAAGGGCCTTGTCGAAGTACTCGAGCGCCTCCTTCGCGCGACCGTGGTCGAGGAGGATCCTGCCTTTCGCCAGCCATGGGGCCGCGAAGTTCCAGCGGAGCGCGATGGCGCGATTGTAGTACTGAATCGCGGCGCCCCACCGGCCCTTGCGCTCTAAGAGCTCGCCTTTTCGGAACACGAGCAGCGCGTTCCGCGGATCCTTGCCGAGGGCTCGCGTGAACAGTGCTTCCGCGGCGTCCGTATCGCCGAGGTCGAGGAGGGAATCGCCGAGGCCGAGCGCCGCGCGCGCCTCGCCCGGATCTGCGTCGAGGACCGCCTGGAACAGGAGGACCGCCTCGTTCGGATGACCGTCGCGCCGCAGCTGCTCCGCCCGGAGCGCGATCTCGCCTCCCTTCGAGGGATCGATCTTGAGCGCCTCGCGCAGGGCGTCCACGGCTTCGGGGAGCCGGCCGCCGCCGAATAAGAGGTTCGCGCGCTCGAACCAGGCCCGTCCGTTCTTCCGATCGAGCTCGATGACGCGCGCATAACACTGCAGCGCCTCCCCGGTCCGGTTCAAGAGGACGAGCAGTTGCGCGCGGTCGAACCATACGCCGATGTCCTCGGGGTGCGCGCGCGACAGCCGGTCGTAACAGGCGAGGGCCGCGGCGTAGTCGCCTTCCTCCAGGAAGCCGTGCGCTTCGTCCCGTAGCCGCGATGTCCGTTGCTCGCCCTCGACCTCCCCGGGGACCAACTCGTACCGGATCGCCCGCGCGAGTCCGTCGGAGACTCCTTTGCACTGCGTCAACGCCTTCGCATCGGCGCCGCGCAAGGCGTCCATGTCCGGAAACGCCGTCGCGATGACGTCCGCGCTGGACTCGGACATGCCGGGGACAGTACCGAGGAAACGAAGGGCTTCGCGGCGCGCCGCGCCCTTCTCGAGGGCGACGAGCCGCTCCGTCGCCGCGCGGGCCTCCGCCTCGACCTGCTGCTCCTTCGACGTCACCGCCATTTCGCGGCCCGCGAGGAAGTCTTCTTTCGCCCGGATCTCCTCGGACCGGGAACGGACCCACGACTCGACGTCCGCGCGTTCCTTCGCGAGGGCGCCTTTCATCGCTTCGATTTCGGCGAGCGCCTCGTCGTCGGCGAGTTCTTCTGGCTCCGGTTCTGGCTCGGGCTCCGGTCCGGGGCCCGGGGGCTCCGGCAGCGGCAGCGGAGGTTCGGGCCGGGGAATCGGCTCCGGCGGGAGCGGTTGGGGAGCGGGCAGCGCGACCTCCTCCGAGTCCGGGGGCTCGATGTCCGGGGGCGCCGGTCCCGGTCCCGACTCCAACGGTGGGACGACTTCTTCATCGGACTCCGGGAGCCGCGACGGCTCCGCCGCGGCCTCGAAGGTGGCTGGCTCCACCGATTCGATGGGGGGCTCGCGGTCCAATGGGCCTGTCCCCTCGGCCCCGACCAACGTCTCGGCGTGTTCGAGGACGTCCGTCCGGAGCCGATACTCGGAGGCGAGGTGGGAGGGCATCCATCCGCACGCCGACAGGTAGCGGCAGACCGCGACGAGGGCCGCGCGTTCCTCCGAACTCCTCGGCGGGGCCCGCCGGCCATCCCGCAGGAACGCATGGAGGATCTCCGCATCTCCGACGCTGACCACGGGATGCGTGTCCATGTCGAGTCGAAGGAGCTGGACCAGACGGACCGCGTCGGCGGAGGGCGTCTCCGAGGGCGGGGCATGCCATTCGACCTGGGAGAGGTCCGCTGCAACGAGCGCGACGTCCCGCGGGTCCACGAGATCGATCAACGACGGGCCGGGAAGGAGCGCGGGGTCCAGCCAGAACGGACAGTACGCGACGAGGTAGTCGGTGCACGCGCCGCACAGGGCGTCGCGACTCGAAGCGCCGCATCGAACGCAGCGCGAGGGGGGCACGCGCGCGACGATGGAAAGAGGGTCATATAAAGACTGGGCGGCGAATGACAACCGCGGCAACGAACCGCCGAAGCGGCGCGAGAACACCGGTCGCATGCCGACACCTTAATCGGCCGCGAACCGCTTGCGCGCGGTGGTACACCGTGGAGCCCCGCATGCGACGAGCCCGCGCCTCGGACTATCCGATCCTGTGGGGTGCGACCCTACAAACGGCCTGGGACGACATCCCGGAGGACGAACGGATGCGCCTCGACCGCCGACGCTGGGAGGCCCATTTCCGCAAGAAGATCGAGCCGTACTTCGAAGGAAACAGGACCGAGAGGTATGTCGCAGAAGGGCCGTCCGGGGAATTCCTCGGATACCTGATCCTCGGCGAGAGCGGCTTCCTCACGCCGGAAACGCACGCGTTCATCTACGACATTTGGGTCGCCCCGGACCAACGAGGCAAGGGAGTCGGGAAGTCGCTCGTCGAATGGGCCGGCGAGTGGGCACGGAAGCGCGGGCATCGGAAGATCAAGCTCGAGGTGGCCGAGACGAACGCGCGGGCGCAGCACGTCTACGAGAGCCTCGGCTTCCGCGCGGAGCGCCGTTATATGGGGAGGATCCTCGAGTAGGGCGAGAGGGTGGTTCCGCCCAGATTGAACCGAGGCCAAAGGATTATATAACGCGCCTATACTCGTACAGGCGAAGGGGCTGAACATGTTCAACGTCACCCTATCCGACAAGGCCGTGGGCAAGCTCCGCGACCTGATTGGCCAGCACGGCACGTCCGAGACCACGTACCTTCGGATGTACGTGGCCGGCGGCGGATGCTCCGGCTTCCGCTACGGGATGGCGCTCGACAACAAGCTCCACGACGGCGACGAGGTCCTCGACGCGAGTGGGATCAAGGTCGTCGTGGACCCGAACAGCGTGCAGTACCTCGACGGCTCCAGCGTCGACTACACGGAGAGCGTCGCGGGGAGCGGGTTCGTCGTGAGCAACCCGAACAACTGGTCCACGTGCGGCTGCGGCCAGAGCTTCAACCCGAAAGGCGAGGAAGCGCCGGACCAGCACGAGGGCCACCACGCCCACGCGCACACGCATTAGAGCGACACGCCTTTTCAGTGCCTTCGTGGGAACGAGCGGAGCTCCTCTGACTAGCGAGTCGTGCTCAGGAGGGTGCGCTGCCGCTGAAGGTGGCCCTTGTACGCGTCGATCCGGCGAAGGACCTCTCGAATCTCGGGAGTGTCTCCGATCCCGACGGCGTCCTGGCGTAGGGCGTCGAGGGTCCCGTCCACCGCGTCGAGAACCCGGACCGCATCTGCGGGTCGGAGCAGATCAATCGTTTCCTCAAGGACGCGAGTCATTTTGCACCGTCGGCGGGACGGATTTCCGCTATATATCATTGGCGGAGCAGAAAATTCCAGGCCGCAGGCCGTGGCATGGGACGACTCGGGCGGACCGCGCGCTCTTATCTCCCGGTCACATTCCGAGACTCGATGGCAAAGACGGCAGGCGTCCGCGTCGGGGCGAAACGGACAATCGAACTGGACGGCGTTCGGGTCACGAACAAGACGGCGAACTCGATTCTCGTCCGACGCACTCCCAAGGGGATCGAAGTCACCGACTGCTGCCTTGAGGAGCAAGGCCTCTAGCGTTGGACCACCGAGCGGGCGATGATCTCCCTAGCCGACGGCCCGAAGCCTTTTCCGCTCGAAGATCCTTGGACGGCCGCGGGAGAAACATGGCGAAGAAGAAGGCCCTCTCCTCGTTCCCGAAGCTCGCCCGACAAGTCCTGAACGACTATCGGACATTCCATCCGACGCTCGCGGCCTCATCGGGCTTGCACGCGTACGACGGCCGATTGCCGCATTACACGCCTTCGTCGGTGCGGCGTTTCGCCCAGACGACGCGACGGCACCTCGAGTCCCTCGATCGGTTTGCCACTCGGGACGGACTCTCCCCGAACGCGAAGCTCGAGCTCGGCGTCCTCCGAGGAATGCTCCTGACCGAGCTTTCGGACATCGAGGATCGTCGGCGGCCGTGGAGCCTTCCGACCTACTCCCTGTATCGGATGAACATCGTGAACTACCTGTTGCGGAGCTACGCGCCGTTCGACCGGCGCATGCGCGCCGTCGCGAACCTGCAGGCGGACGTTCCGCGATTTCTGAAGGACCTTCGAGCGATCCTCGATCGCCGCCTCGCCGAGACGTTCTACGAAGTGGGCGAGATGGCGGCGCGGGGGATCCTCGATTCGTACTCGAGGGAGCTGCCTGAACACCTCGCGAAGGCTTCCCCCGCCGTGAGGGACCTCGTCGGGCGGACGAACGACAGGGCGAAGTCAGAACTCGAGCGGTTCGTCAAGGCCCTCCAGGGAGAGTTCAAGCCCCGGATCAAGGCGGATTTCGCGCTCGGCCGAGCGAAGTACGCGCGGATGATCTACGCCGAGCACCTGGCGAAGATCCCGATCGAGCGGTTGCTCGAGGTGGGCCGTGCGGATCTGAAGGAGAACCGGATTAGACTCCAGGAGGTCGCGAAGCAAATCGACGCCTCGAAGACGCCCGCGGGGGTCCTCGAAGAAATCGAGCGGGACCATCCGACCGCGGACTCGCTGATCGAGGACACCCGCCAGATGCTCGAAGAAATCCGGCAGTACGTGGTGGACCACGACATCATCGCCGTCCCGTCGGAGGAGCGGGCGCAGGCGATCGAGACGCCCCGCTTCTACCGCTTCGCGACCGCGGCGATGAACTCCCCGGGGAGCTTCGAGAAAGTCGCGAAAGAGGCCTTCTACTATGTCACCCCGGTCGAAGACGACTGGGCGCCGGAGAAGCGAGAGGAGTGGCTGCGTCACCTGAACTACACGAGCCTGCGGAACATCTCGGTGCACGAGTGCTACCCGGGCCACTACGTCCACTTCTTCCACCGACGGCGCGTGAAGTCGGCGGTGCTGCGCTCCTACTATTCGTACGCGTTCACCGAGGGCTGGGCGCACTACTGCGAGGAGATGATGCCCGACCAGGGCTTCGGCGACCTTCGGCTGAGGCTCGCGCAACTCCAAGATGCGCTCCTGCGCGACTGCCGCTACATCTCCTCGATGCGGACGGACTGGTTCTCGAAGCACAAGGATGCGACGCTGCGCGAGTTCCACGATTCCCTCCTCGCGTTCGGCGCACCCCCGCTCGGACTCGCGCGCGAACATCTCCTCGGGCCCGATGCAGGGCCCGCCCTCTGACACGTCGAATGGCCGAGCACAGGCGCGAGCCGCTGCATGCGAGTCACGGATCGTTGCCTCAATCGACCCGGAACGCGGCCGCCTCCCGGGGAAGGCCGGCGGCGAGATCCGCCACGAAGTCCCGCACACGGTCCGGATCCGGGTTCTCCGCGGCGAGGCGGACGATCGCGCTCCCAACGACGATCCCATCGGCCCCCCGGGAGGCGAGGGTACGGACGTGGTCCCGCGTCGACACGCCGAACCCCACGCCCAAGGGAAGGTTCGTGACCCGATGCAAGGAGGCAATCCGGTTCTCGATGTCCTCCGGGAGCTTCGACCGGATGCCCGTCGTGCCGTGGTGAGCAACTACGTACAGGAAGCCCCGCGACGCACCGGCGATCGCCGCGGCGCGATCCGGCGGGGTCGCGGGGGCGACGAGTTGGACATGGTCCACGCCCGACCCGTCGAGGGCGTCCCGTAGTTCATCGGAGGTCTGCGACGAGACATCCGGGATAAGCAGACCGTCGACTCCGGCGTCCGCGATACGCTCCGCGAAGGCCTCCACGCCCATTGCGAGCACGGGGTTCAGGTACGTCATCACGACGAGAGGAATCTCGGTCCGCGTCCGAAGCGACGCGGCGAGAGATAGGACGTCGCCGGGGCGGGTGCCCCCGCGGAGGGACCGCTGCGCGGCCTCTCGGATTTCCGGACCGTCGGCAATCGGGTCGGAGAAGGGAATTCCCAGCTCGAGGATATCCGCGCCGCCCGCTTCGCAGGCGAGGGCCAGGGCGTCCGTCCGCCTCAGGTCCGGATCGCCCGCCATGAGATACGTGATGAGTGCGGCCCGATGTCCGATGCGGGCGCGTTCGAACGCCCGTGCAATCCGAGTCACAGCGAGCTCCCCTTGCGCCGTTGCGGCGGTAGCCGCGGCGCCGCGGTCTTAGCCATGGAGGAGCTCCTCCAGCTTCCGAGCCGGATCCGGGGCGGTCATGATCGACGTCCCAACGAGGACCGCGTCCGCCCCGGCCGCGAGTAGGGCTTCGACTTGGTCTCGTCGCTCAATCCCGCTCATCGCGATGACAGGACGATCTTTCGTCCTCGAGGACAGGAGATTCGCGGTCGTCCGAAGGTCGACCTTCATCGTGGATAGATCGCGATTGTTGATCCCGAAGATGTTCGCGTCCGTCCGGATCGCCTCGTCCCACTCCCGCATTGTATGGACCTCGAGAATCACTTCGAGATCTTGATCATGGGCGGCATCGATCAGGCCCTGCGACGCTCCCTCGAGGAGGCCGCGAGAAAAGAGCGTCTGGATGACGAGCACCGCGGACGCGCCGGAGGATGCGGCGGCCTCGACCTGCGCCGGGTCCACTACGATGTCTTTCATGAGGACCGGGAGACCATGGCGCGACGCGCTGCGGACGAAATCCAGGCTGCCGCCGAAGATTCTCGGCTCCGCGAGGATCGAAAGACCCAGCGGCTTTGTCGCGACCATTCGCGCGAGGATGTCTTCGAAATCAAGCGTTTCCCGCACGAGGCCCCCCGACGGTGACGCGAACTTGATCTCCGCAATCACGTCGGCCGGCCGGTCTGGAGCCTCGAGGAATCCGAGGAACGATGGCGCTGGATTCGCCCGGTCAGCGACGCGATAGTAGCCCTCCCGTACGAGGCGACGCGCATTCGTGACGAGGCGGCTAAGCTCGTCCATCGTCCTCGACCTTGGACAGGCTCCCGCCCGTGGCTTTCACGAACGTTCGGAGTGATTCGAGGGCCTTCCCGGAGTCGAGCGCTTCCGCGGCGAGGGGGACCGCTTCCACCAAAGAGGCGGCCCTTCCTCCAACATAGATGCCGGCGGCCGCATTCGCGAGGAGCATATCCCGCTTCGGCCCACGCTCCCCCCTCAGGATTCGCAACGCCACATCGGCCGCCACCGCAGGATCGGCTCCCTCCAACGCCCGAGGCTCCACCCGCTCGAACCCGAGATCCTCCGGGTTGAGGATGTACTGCCGCGCTTCCCGGTCGATGACCTCGCTGACTATTGTCGGGCCAGACGTCGAAATCTCGTCGATGCCCGCCTGTCCGTGCACGATGAGGGCGTGCTCGATCCCCAACCGGACGGCGACCTTCGACAGGAGCGGAACGAGGTCCGGGCTGAACACGCCCAGAAGGTGCCCCTTTGCGCCGGCGGGATTCGTTAAGGGCCCCAAGATGTTGAAGACGGTTCGGAGACCGAGTTCCGACCGCGGCCCCGTCGCTTGCCTCATGGCGGGATGAAACTTCGGCGCGAACATGAAGCAGACGTGGTGGGCGTGAAGGATCCGCTCGACCTGCAGCGGCTCGAGATCCACGCGGGCCCCCAGCGCCTCGAGGAGGTCGGCGCTCCCGCAGCGGCTTGTGATCGCGCGATTCCCGTGCTTCGCGACGACGACCCCGGCCGCCGCGACGATGAACATCGCAATCGTCGAAACGTTGAACGTCGTGACGCGCGCGCCGCCGGTCCCGCAGAGGTCGACGACGCGTCCGTTGTCCGGAGGTCGGATGGCGGCGCAACGCTCCCGCATCGCCGTCGCCATGCCGGCGATCTCGTCCGGCCCTTCACCCTTCATCCGGAGGCCCATCAGGAACGCGCCGATCTGCGCGGGCGTCGCGAGGCCGTCCATGATCTCCCCCATCGCGTCCCGCGCCGCGTCGAATCCGAGCGACCGACCGTCCGCGAGGCCCGCGATCGCCTCACGAATCATCGCTTCGCCCCCTCCAGGAAGTTCCGCAAAATCGCGGGCCCGTCCGGGGTGAGGATCGACTCCGGATGGAATTGCACGCCCTCGATCGGGAATTCGCGGTGGCGGACAGCCATGATCTCGCCGTCGTCTGAGGTCGCGCTCACCTCGAGGTTGTCCGGCAACGAATCCCGCTCGATCGCGAGGGAGTGGTACCGGCCCGCAACGATTGGATTCGGCAAGCCTTCGAAAATCGTGCGGCGATCATGGTGGACAACGCTCGTTTTCCCATGGAGGATCCGGGCCGCGTGGCCGACGCGGCCGCCGTACGCGGTCGCGATTCCTTGATGGCCGAGGCACACGCCGAGCGTCGGGGTCGTGCGGCCCAGTTCCTGGAGGATGTCCCCGCACACGCCGAAGTCGCGCGCATTCATCGGGTGGCCGGGGCCCGGGGAGAGGACGATCGCGTCCGGGGCGAGGTCCCGCACTTCGTTCATCGTGATCGCGTCGTTGCGATGCACGACCGGGGTCGCGCCGATCTCTCCAATCGACTGATATAGGTTGTACACGAACGAATCGTAGTTGTCGATGACGAGGACCTTCATGCGGCGGCCGCCTCCCGGAGCGAAGCCCGTAAGGCTTCGAGCTTGTGCTCGGTCTCCATCCACTCCCTCGCCGGATCCGAATCCGCGACGATCCCCGCGCCCGCCTGAAGGTAGTACGTCGGCCCATCCGCGAAGAGGGTCCGGATGGCGATTGCGGTATCGAGGTTTCCGTTCAGGGACAGGTAGCCGACGACGCCCGCATAGGGCCCGCGGGCGGTCCCCTCGAGTCGGTGGAGGATCTCCATCGCCCGCGGCTTCGGCGCGCCGGAAACCGTCCCGGCGGGGAACATCGCGGCGAACGCATCGAGCCCGTCCTTGCCCGGCGCGAGCTCCCCCTCGACGATGGACACGAGGTGCTGCACGTGACTGTACCGCTCGACGGCCATGTACTGCGGCAGTCGGATGGTCCCGAACCGACACACCTTCCCGAGGTCGTTCCGCGCGAGGTCCACGAGCATGTTGTGCTCCGCCCGCTCCTTCGGGTCTGCGAGGAGCTCCGCCTTGAACCGATCCATCTGCGACAGCGTCGTGCCGAGCGGTCGCGTGCCCGCGATCGGGAACGTCGTCGCCGTGCGATCCTCCACGCGGAGGAGCATCTCCGGGCTCGCGCCGATCACCCGACGCACCCCGAAGTCGAGGTAGTACATGTAGGGGCTCGGGCTCAGCGAACGCAGGGCGCCGTAGAGGGCGAGCGGGTCGCCCGACATGCGGCCGCAGTCGCGGCGGGAGAGGACGACCTGGAACGCCTCGCCCTCGGCGATCGTCTCCTTCGCCTTCACGACCGAGTCCATGAACCACTCCGGGGGAGTTTGCGGCTTCGGGCCATCGGTGCGGAGCTGCGGTGCGGTCTCGGTGGACTTTGGAAGGTCCTCGACGCGGGAGTCGCCGTGGGCGAAGTACTCCGCACGTTTCCGGACGTGGTCCACAATCACGCCGTCGAGATACAGGCCGAACTCGAACTCGGGAAAGGGCGAGTCCGCATGGGCAGGTACCGAATCGAGGTTGTGGACGAACTCGTACGACACGTACCCGACCAGGCCGCCGATGTACCGACCCGGGACTCCCGGCGCCGCGTACGCCGAGAGGATTGATCGCAACGCGGCGATCGGCCGATCCGTCTTGATCGTCTCGCCGTTCGACCGCAGCACACCCGCGCGGTAGGAGATGATCACCGCGGGGTCGAAGCCGACGTACGTGTGTTCCGCGAGCCGCGCGGGACCCGTGAGGCTCTCGAGGATGAACGCATGCGGGTATTCGTCCCGCGATGCGGCGAACAGCGCGTACGGATCGATGTGTGGGTCCAGCGGCACACGCTTCACCGAATCGCCTCCTCGACGAGGGGTTGCGCGCGTCCAAACACCGCCTCAGCGATCCGACGCGCGATGGCGACGCGATCCGCGGCTTGGAAAATCTGACGACCGACGCACACACCGGCCGCGCCGGCATCGAGCGTCGCGCGGAGGGTCTCGATGAACGCGTCCTCTGAGGTCCGCGGGCCACCCGCCACGACGACGGGCGCGGGACACCCGCGGACGATTTCGCGGACGCCGTGCGGGTCCGCGGCGTAGTTCGTCTGAACGATACTCGCGCCGATCTCTGCGGCGGCCCTAGCGGCGTGGGCCGCGGCCGCCCAGTCGACGGACGGCCCACCCGGTTCCGCGGGAGCGGACGCCATGAGCACGACCGCGACACCGAACGAATTCGCGGCATCCACGATGCGTCCCGCATCCGCGATCATCGTGTCCTCCCGAGAATCGCCGAACGAAACCTGGACCGAGACCGCGTCGGCTCCGAGGGACACCGCGTGCTCGACGGTCGACGAGATGACCTTCGACCGGGATCTCACACCAAGGACCGTGCTCGCCGAAAGATGGACCACTAAACCCGTCGACGGGGGGATCTCGCCCGCGATGAATCGGACCATGCCCGGATTCGCAAGGACGCCGGAGAAGGGAACCCCGCGAAGCGAGCGCAGAAAGTCCGCGGGCCTCTCGATCCCAAGAACCGGTCCGGAGGGGAGACCGTGATCCAGAGCCAAGAGGAAGATTCGGCGATCGGCCCTCTCCAGCCGGCCGCGTGGTGTCACAAGTCCGAGAGCGCCCAACGTTTTCTCCCCGGTATGCCCGTTTCTGGAAACTAGGCATAATATTTATGCATTATTGTATTTTATACAACTCTATAAATGCGGCCAGGGAGCCTCCTCCTGGGGGCCGATCCCGAGCTAGGGGTCGCTTCGCGGAGCCGCCGTCATCTCGGGCCGAGGATGCCCGCGGCCGAAGAACTGGCGGTGAACCGCCTGGACGGCTCCCTCGAGATCCCTGTCATCCACGGTGAACGTGTAGGCGACCATCGAAGCGCCCGCCGAAATCAGCTGGACGTTGATCCCTCGTTCCGCCACGGCCCGGAAAATCCGGGCGGCGACGCCATGCGCATACCCGAGCCCTTCCCCGACGAAACCGATGAGGGACGCGTGGGGCGACGTTTCGATTCGCTCGACGATACCGGCCGGCAGCCGGGTTAGCAACCGCTTCCCCCGGGAGACGGCATCTGCGTCGATGAGGAACGCGATACAGGTCTGCGACGTCGCCGCACTATACACGTTGATGCCCGCGTCGGCCAAGGCCGTCGCCACGAGCGAGAGGAGGCTCTCCTTCGGTCCGGCCCCCGTGCCAAAGACTTTCAGAGTCGTCAGATTCCGGACGTACGAGATGCTCTTGACGTCCCCGCTCCGGTCCACCGTGTCGGGTCCGATCCGTGTGCCAACCTCGTCGGGCTCGTAGATGTTCTTCAGGATGATCGACGCGCCGCACATCTGCGCGGGCCGCACCGATCGGGGGTGGAGGACCTTCGCGCCGAAGTACGAGAGCTCGGCGGCTTCGTCGTACGAAAGGGCGGCGAGGGGGAACGCCTCCGGCACGATCTTCGGATCCGCGCTCATGAATCCGCCGACGTCCTTCCAGATCTCGATCGTCGGCAGCTTGAGCGCATAGGCGACAACGGCGGCGCTGTAGTCGGACCCGCCCCGTCCGAACGTCGCGGTCTTGCCCTCTTGCGACAAGCCGAAGAATCCGGTGATGACGCTCACGTGGCCCGCCTGGGCCTGCCTCTTGAGGAAGGGCGCAAGACGTGCGCGCGTCTCGTCCAGCAGCGCGCTCGCGTTCCCGTAGGTGTCGTCCGTGACGACGCCGATCACGTCCGCTTCGTGCGCGCGGGCATCGACCCCGCGTTTCGCGAGGTTCGCGGCGACGATCTGGGTGGCGAGCCGCTCGCCGAACGACAGGATGAAGTCCCGCGTCCGCGCCGTGATTTCCTCCGTGTAGGCGACGCCGTACAGGAGGCGCTCGAGTTTCGTCACGAGGGCTTCGACGGTCTCGACGCTCGCGTCGGGGGTTCCGGGCGACCGCGGCAGGAGGCCCAGGTGGAGCCGCCTCAGCTCCGCGATGAACAGATCGATTTCCTTCTCGTCCCGCGGCTTCGCGAGGGTGGCAACGAGGGAATCGGTGACGCCGGCAATCGCGGACACGACGACGAACTTGCGGGAGGGGTCCGCTCGCGCGGCCTTCGCCATGCGGTCGTACATCTCCGGGTCGCTCACGCAGCTGCCGCCGAACTTCGCGACTTTCCAGGGCTCAGCCAAGGTACCCTCTCCGATGCGCGAGCTCCGCGTTCAGGACGCTGCCGCCGGCACCGCCGCGGATCGTGTTGTGCGAAAGCACGAAGAATCGGAGGTTGCGATCCGTCACGCGGATCCGGCCGACCGTCGCGGCCATGCCGCGTGCTCGCGTCGGCTCTCCCCCAAGGAGGTCCAGCAAGGGCTGGGGTCGGTTGTCCTCCGACCGGACCAGGATCGGCTCCCTCGGGGCCGTCGGCAGCTCGTATCGCTGCGGCTCGCCGCGAAACGCCGACAGAATTTTCGCGACGTCTTCGCGACTTGCATCCTGCGGGAGTGGAATGGAAACGGCCTCGAGATGGCCATCCCGCACGGCGACACGCGCGCAGTTCGCCCACACGTCGATCGCGCTTGGCGCGATGCCGTCGGACCGACTGCCGAGGAGTTTCTTCGCCTCCCGCCGGATCTTCTCCTCCTCGTCCTCGATGAACGGCAACACGTTCCCCGTGATGTCGAGCGACGACACGCCCGGGTATCCGGCCCCGGAGAGGGCCTGGTAGGTGGCGACGTGAACTTCCGAGAAGTCGAAGGCATTCGCGAGCGGCCGAAGCACGAGCGCGAGTCCGGTGACGGAGCAATTCGGGTTTGTCACGAGCATGCCGCCTTCCTTGAACGACGGTTGTCGCTCGACGAGGGCGAGGTGATCCGGGTTCACCTCGGGAACGAGGAGCGGGACGTCCGCATCCATCCGGTGGGACGAGGCGTTCGAGAAGACCTTGATCCCGGCGCGCGCGGCGTCAGTCTCAATTTCCCCCGCGAAGTCGGATGGGAGCGCGCTGAACGCCGCGGTGACGTCCGCGCGAACGAGTGTCTTAACGTCGATCGGCCGGAGCTGCATCTCCCCGACGTGGGCGTTGAGAGGCACATCCTCGAGGCGCCAGAACTCCCCGAGGCGTCCGCCGGCTTTTCGCTCGGACGAGCCGAGGGCCGCGATCTCGAATATGGGATGGTCTTGGAGCAAGCCGACGAACCGTTGCCCGATGTTCCCCGTCGCACCGAGGACCGCCACGGGGACCTTCGTCACAGCGGCGTACCTCCCTCGAAATAGGCGCGGGCCTCCTCGATCAGCCGGAGGAATTCGGATCCGTCGGTGGCAGTGGTCGCCTTCCGCCAGTCCTCGAGGACGTCGTGGACCCAACGATGGATCGCCGGCGTGTGCGGATTCAACGCCTGGATGTCCCGCAGCAGCGCCGGCGGATCGGCGAGGAGCCCGGCGGCCGCGATGGAGAGGCGGGAGAACGTCGTGCCCGCGGGCCGCTTCAGGCCGGCGAGGTCGAAGGGGCTGTGGGCGACGCACCTCGCGAACGTCAGGAGGCAGAGGTGGCTCAGCCCGAGGAGGAACGCCATGAATTCGTCGTGGTGGTCGAGCGAGACGTCGACGAAGGACGCACCGCTCGGCCGGAAGAGCTCCTTCGCCTCGAGGACCGCGACGGCGTTGCCGCAGTCGCTGAAGGTGATGTTGCCGCTCGAGAGAGGCCAGAGGTTCGGGCCGAACATCGGATGCACGCTCGCGACCTGCAACCCCGCGCGCCCCATCGCCCGGAGCCGTTCCTCGACCGGGGCCTTGAGGCTGGCGATGTCGAACACGAGCGCCATGGGCTTCATCTCGGCGATCGTCCGAAGGACGTCGGCCGAGACGGACATCGGGACGGACACGGCGACGACGTCGGCTTCGCGGACCGCACGCCGCAGGTCCGGTTCGAACGGGAATCCCTCGAGGGGGCCTGCGATGTCGTTGACGACGACCTCAAACCCCCGCGACCGGAAGTAGCGGCACAGCCACCGGCCCATCTGTCCCGCGCCGCCGACCACGAGGATTCTTTGATGGCGCGGCGACGGCGTCCGGACGGCCTGCTGGCGACGGACCGATTCGTCGATCAGGAGGCTTGCGAGGTCTCCCGCGAAAACCGGACGGAGATCGCGGGCCACGCATTCCGTCAGGATGCGGGTGCGCACGAGCTTCTCGGCCTCCTCGTCCCGAACGGGCCTCTCAAGGAGCTTCTTTTCCACTCCGACTTGCGCCGCGAGATGGAGTCGCTTCGCGACGAGTCCGACGATCTCCGTGTCGACATCCGCAATTTCCTCGCGCAACCGGGCGATTTCCGCATCGCTCAGATGAATCCCCCCACGAGCATGAGATCGAGGACGGACATCGCCGCCGCATTCTCGACGACGGGCACCGCGCGCGGCACGATGCAGGGATCGTGGCGGCCCGTGACGACGACCTCCATCCGCTGCATCGTCTCGAGGTCGACGGATTGCTGCGGCTTCGCGATCGATGCGGTCGGCTTCACGACGACCCGGAACGTGACCGGCATGCCGTCCGTGATCCCCCCGAGGATCCCGCCCGCATGGTTCGTGGCGGTGACCACGCGCCCCGACTCGACGACGAACGGATCGTTGTGTTCGCTGCCGCGCATCGCCGCCGCCCGGAATCCGGCGCCGAACTCGATCCCCTTGACCGCGGGAATCGAGAACATCAGATGCGCCAAGGCCGACTCCACGGAATCGAAGAACGGTTCCCCCACCCCCGCCGGGAGGCCCGTGACCACGGCCTCGATGATGCCGCCGACGCTGTCCCGGTCTTTCCGGGCGACCTCAATCTCCGCGATCATGCGATCCGCCGCGTCGAGGTCCGCGCACCGAACCGGCGTGCGCTCTACGTTCGCCTCGATCTCGGCGGGAGTCACGGCCCGGGCGACCACCCCGCCGACCTGGGCCGCATGGGCGTAGAACCGGATCTCCCGCTCCCTCAGGAGTCCGCGGGCGATGGCGCCGGCCACGACGAGCGGGGCGGTCATCCGCCCGGAAAGCTGCCCTCCGCCGCGCAAGTCGCTCTTCCCGCCATACTTTCGCAGGGCGGCGAAGTCTCCGTGCCCCGGCCGCGGCACCCGCGCGTTGTCCGCGTACGACTTCGATTGCACGTCCTCGTTCCGGATGATCGCGACGATCGGTTCGCCGGTCGCCGCACCGCCGCGGACGCCTTCCGTGAACTCCACGCGGTCTTCCTCCTTCCGCTGAGACGTGAGGAGGCTCTGTCCGGGGCGGCGGCGGTCCAACTGGGACTGGACGAACTCCGCGTCCACCGGCGTCCCGGCGCGGAGGCCCTCGATCGTGCACCCGACGAACGGGCCGTGGCTCGTCCCGAAGATCGTCGTCCGGTAGCGCACGCCGATCGTGTTCATCCGACCACCGCGTGCAAGGCGCCGAGGGATCGCAGGTCATCGAGGAACGTCGGGTATGAGACGCGGAAGCACCAGGGATCCGAGATGTCGACCGGGTCCTCCGCCGCGAGGCCCGCGACGGCCGCCGCCATGAGGACACGGTGATCGCCGCGCGCGTCGACGAACGCCCCCCGGAGACGACTCGGGCCTCTCACCAGGCAGCCGTCCTCCGTCGCCTGCGCGGGCGCCCCGAGGGCATGGAGCATCGAGACGACGGCATCGATCCGGTCGCTCTCCTTCCATCGGAGGTGCCTCCCGTTGATGAACCGCGATTCGCCTGCGGCTTGCGTCGCGAGCACCGCGAGGACGGGGAAGAGGTCCGGCGTGTCGCCGACGTCGACGGTCTGTGCGACGAGTTCCCCGCCGCGGGCCCGGACCCGATCCCCGTCGACGTCAACGCGGGCGCCGAAGGAACGCAGGACCTCCACGACGCGGCGATCCCCCTGCGGCCCCTCGAGCTCCAGGCCGGAGACCGTGACGTCGCCTCCGGTCAGCGCGGCGGCGGCGAGCGGGAACGCTGCCGACGAGAAGTCGCCGGGCACGTCGACATCAATCGGCACGTATCTCTGCCCGCCGGCGACGCGGTAGGTCTCGCGGTCCGCGATTGACTCTACGCCGAATCGGCGCATCAGGCAGCGCGTCATCTCGATGTACGGCTCGGATCGGACCGGCGGGAGGACGCGAATCTCCGAGGGGTTCCGGGCGAGCGGACACGCGATGAGGAGGCTTGAGAGGAACTGGGAACTGACGTCGCCGGGAATCGTCGCAGATCCACCGCGGAGGACCCCTCCGACGCGGATGGGTGGGGAACCCCCGCCGCCGAGAGACTCCGCACGTGCGCCGAGCGTTTGGAGCGCCTCGAGCAGCGGTCCGACCGGCCGCTTTCGAAGGCCCGCGTCCCCCGTCAGGGTCGTCGTGCCGTCGAGGAGGGAGGCGACGCCGGCGAGAAGCCGAAGCGTCGTCCCGGAGTTTCTCGCGTCGATCGGCTTCGCGGGGGCCTGGAGGGGCCCGCCGGACACCCGGAAATCGTCATCGCTGGTTGCGATGTCGACGCCGAACGCCGCCATGCCCGACGCCGTCGCGTCCGTGTCCTCAGACCGAAGCGGGTGGCGGATCCGACACGGTCCACCGGACAGCGCGGCCATGACGATCACGCGGTGCGTAACGCTCTTCGATGGCGGGGCGCGGATCGTCCCGGAGACGGTTGAGGGAATCGCGCGGTACCTCACGCCGCGACCTCCCGCGACTCGGTGGTGTTCAGCCCGACGACGCGGATTTCTGAATCCCCGTCGCCCATGGCGCGGCGGACCGCGTCGACATGGGCCGGTTTCACCAGGGCGATGATCGCCGGTCCTGTCCCCGTGACCCCGGCGGCCACCGCGCCGGCGGCTCGCGCCCGGATGGCGGGCCCCTCGTCCACGCCGAGGAGCGGCGCGTACGCCGCGCTGTTCGCCTCCATCGCGCGGAAGTATTCCCCGTCCAAGGCGAGACGAAACGCCTCCTCGACTTGGGGGCGAATCGCCGAGAAGTCCGTCCCTCGGAGGCTCGGCTTGCGGATGGTCCGGCGCGGGATCTGGACGACGGCCACGAGACCCTCTGGGAGGCGGCCGGAGGCAAGAAGCTTCCTGGCGGCGTTATTCGTCACGACGACGCCCCCGAAGAAGGAGGCGCACGCGTCGTCGAACGCGCCCGTGATCGTGACGCCGGCATCCAGGGCGGCATCCACGCCGATCCGGATGACCTGACAGGGCTCGAGTTCTAGGCCGAGGGCCCGGGCGCTCGCTAAGACGACGGCGTTCGCCACAGCGGAACTGCTCTTGAGCCCCCGGGAGGCCGGGATGTCGGAATCGACGGAGACTTCGAGACCGGCTCTCCGCCGGCTGCGCCGGAGCACACGCGTCGCGCTCGACTGCGCGAGGGCCGGGTCGATGGAGGCGGGGACGTGCACCCGCACGCCGAACCCCTCGGGTCGGGCCTCCGCGGTCGCGGTGGCCTGGAGGGCGAGCCCGAACGCCACGCCCTTCCCCGTCGCGATCGCGTTCACGATCGTCCCGGCGCCGAAACAGGTGGCTTGAGATTTCACGCGAGGGCCTCCTTCGCGGCGCGGCGCATCGCGTTCACCGGCGGCGACCGGCCCGTCCACAATTCGAACGATTTTGCGGCTTGATGAAGGAGCATCTCGAGGCCGGACGCGTGGGGCCTCCCGAGCCGCTTCGCCGCGGCGAGGAGCGCGGTGTCCGGCGGGTTGTAGCCGAGGTCGTACACGAACCCTGCCTTCGCGATCACGGTTTCGGGCACCGGCAGATCCGCCGCGAATCCCTTCGTCCCGAGCGGGGTCGCATTCACGACGAGGTCCCACGGACCGCTTCGGTCGAGTCGTTCGACCGGAAGGATCTCGATCGGCTCGTCGAACGCGTCCGCCAGCGCCTCCGCCCGCGCGGCGGTTCGGTTCGCGACCGCGACGCTCGCGCCCTCGCGCAGGAGCACATGGACCACGGCCTTCGCGGCGCCGCCGGCGCCGATCACGAGGACCCGACGCTCTCCGACCCGCAACCCGAGGGACCGCAACGATAGGCGGAAGCCGAAGACGTCCGTGTTGTGGCCTTTCGTCCAGCCGTCGCCGACGACGACTGTGTTCACCGCACCAAGCCCCTCGGCGTCGCCGTCCAGCTCGTCGAGCGCCTCCACGATCGACTCCTTATACGGAATCGTGACGTTGAATCCGCGGATCCGGAAGCGGTCCGCCGCGGCCAAGAGGGACTCCAGACCGGCCGCATCCACGTCGAACGGAAGATAGGTTCCCGGAAGACCGAGCGCTTCGAGGCCCGCCTCATGGATCGCGGGCGAGAGCGAGTGCCCCAGCGGATGCCCCACGAGACCGAGCACCCACGAATCCCGCACGCGGAGTCGTTTCGCGGTCGCGAGCGACAGTTGCCCCGGCGCCGCGAGGGGTCCCGCAGAGGCGAACTGAATCTCTTGCCCCACGGATCCCGCACCCGCGCGGGTGAGCATGCCCGCCGCCCCCATCCCGATCAGGACGAGCCGACGCCCGCGGTCGACCTCGGTCCTCGCGAGATCCCCGAGTTCAATCGCCGAGTCGATCGTTTCGACGGGGACCGCCACCTTCGCGACGGGTCCGATCGCCGCGCACGCGTCCAACGCCTCCCGCACCTGCCCGAGGCCGGAGGGCCGGGAGAAATGGTGGGAAACGATGAGAGTCGCGCGATGCCGTCTCGCGAGGCGGGCCAGTTCCGTCGCGCGCGGGCCGTCCCGTTCGAGTTCGATGTCGACGTAGGCGAAGGGCCGGGTGCAAGCTTCCTTGAGGAGGTCGCGGCGGCGCGCTTCAGTCAGGTGGCCGGACCCGCCTTGCGACGCCGATCGGACCGTGAGGATCGATCGAGGGCCGACCGCCGAGGCGAACCGACGCACATCGCCGACGCCCACGTCGCGGATTCGATCCAACCGCAGCTCGACGAGGTCCGCGCCGGCCGCCAGCGCCATCCGCGCCTGGCGTTGCGCATCCGCGACGCCATCCGCCAAGATGACCGCCGCGACCTTCGTCATGTCAGCGCTCCGAGATGGTCTCCTGGATCCGCATCCCGAAATGCCGGCCGCCCTCCTCCGTTCGCAGGAGCACCGCGTCGCCCTCCTGGATCTCCCCGACGGAGACCGCACCCCCGGACGGGGTGACGAAGCGAATCGTCTCCGCGTTCTGGACGATCGTCGAGACGCGGCGCCCGCCCGCCTCCGCTTCGACGAGCACGAGCGGCCGGCGTTCGATCTTCAGGCGCCCGACGATCACTGACCGCGCATGGCCCGTCGAATCGACCGCGAGGACCTCGTCCCCGGCGCGCAACTCGCTGAGATACTTCGTCTGGCCGTCGGGCAGGTAGATGTACGCGTGCACGGCGCCCGCGTTGACACGGAAAGGCCGCGCGCCGACGTATCCCGACTCGAACGTCTCGGCGTGGACGAGGAAGAGGCCCGCCGAGCTGTTCCCCACGAGCATGCCCTCCCCGCTCCGCAGCAACGAGCAAGTGTCGACGCACACGCGGTCGCCGAGGCCGAGCGGCCGAATCGAGGTGACCGTCCCTCGGACGAGCGGTACGGTCTCACGTGACGACTCGAGGACGGACCGCAGCGCGCGGACCTCCTTCGCAACGGACGTTGCCAGGAGGACGCCGTCCACGCCGACCTCCATCGTCTCGAAGAAGAGCTTCGCCTCGGCGGCATCGTGGACTTCGACGAGGAGGCGAGTGCCGCTTCCCTGGAAGTGCGTAATCAGGTTCTCCAGCGGGATGACCTTCCAGTCCTCCGTTCGCACGACGACGTGCTTCGTCGTCCCCCGCAGAGCGCGCACGGCCGACTCGTCTTTGGCGGAGCGGATCGTCGCAAGGCGGCCGATCGACTCGCCGTCGAAAAGGAACGTGTCGTCCTTCAGGAAAATCGGCGAGAAGCGGCCGAGCCGCGCGAGCGAGGGGTCGGGTGCCGCCAATACGATCTGATCGAACCCGGCCTCGAGCGCGGTCGAGACGATCGACCGAACGTCTGCCTTGTCCTTGGGGGGGAGGGCCCCCACCCACACCAAGCGGTCCATGGGACTCACCCGCGATAGACGTCCGAGAGAGAGGCCCCGTCGAAGATCATGCGGGCGATCGCCCGCGTCGTGCCGATCGGATCTTTCGCCTGGAAAATGTTCCGGCCCATCGACACGCCGACCGCGCCGCCGGCGAGGGCGCCCTCGACCATCTCGAGCGCGGCCCGTTCCGAGTCGAGCTTTGGACCCCCTGCGACGACGACGGGCACGGGACAGCCTCGGACGACTTCCCGGAAGGTGTCCGGAGATCCGGTGTACAGCGTCTTGACGACGTCGGCCCCGAGCTCCGCCCCCACCCGCGCGACGTGCTTCACGACATCGACGTCGAACGGGTTCCGGACCTTCGGACCCCGGGGGTACATCATCGCGAGCAACGGGAAGCCGAGACGGTCGCACGCGGCCGCCGTCGCCCCGAGGTCCTCGATCATTCGATCGTCGTCCTCCCCGCCGATGTTGACGTGCACGCTAATCGCGTCCGCACCGAAGGAGATCGCCTCTTCAACCCCGGTCACGAGGACCTTCCGGTCGGCGCGAGCGCTCAGGGAAGTCGATGCGCTCAGATGAAGGATGAGGGCGAGCTTCTCGTCGAAATAGTCCTTGGCGAACCGTACCGCGCCTTTGTGCAAGACGACCGCGGTCGCACCGCCCTTCGCCACGTTCGCGACGGCCTTCCGGATGTCCTCGAGGCCTGACACCGGACCGGACGAGACCCCGTGGTCCATGGCGACGATGAGGGCCTTGCCGCCGACCAAGACGCGGCGAATCCGGATTTCCTTCCCGATCGAGGACATAGGCCACCCGTGCGAGTCCGTAGCACGCCCGGAGGATGACGACGTATATCAACTTGCGCTCGTCTCGAGCCGCGCGGGGACGCCGATCACGTGCCGGCCAGGATCTGTACAGACGCCCGCTCGTCGGCGCTCGGCGACGACAGATCAGCCCAGGCGAGGACGGCGTTCGGCGACCGCAGCCGGATTTGTCGCAAGACCTCCGGCACCTCGTGTGCCGGCTCCGGCACAGACACAAAGACGAGTGCGTGGCTGATCTCCTCGGGCAGGGACGTGAACCACGGCGAGGCGTACGCCTCCTCAACGGCGAGGAAACACCGATGGAGATCCCGACCGCTGCCCATCCCGAACCGCCAGTCGCGGACCCCGGCGAGCATCCGCCGCAGCGGGCCGACGTCGGACCGAGCGAGGACCCGCGAGAGGCTCGCCGCGGGCTTCGCCATGATCCCGCCGAGCGCGGCGAACGCCTTCCCGAGCGGGAGGTCGCGGGCGACCCGCAGGAGCCCGTCGTTGCTGAATGTGACGACGCCGTCTGCGCGGCTTTGCAAGAGGCGAAGCTGCGCCTCAGCCAGCTGCCGGCGGATCGGCCCCTCGATCGTGAAGGGCACCGTCACGAACGCCACGCTGGCATCGCCGAGAATCCGAGCGACGCGGCCGACGAGGCTCATCCCCCAGCCGCCGAGGAGTCCCCCGAGGCCGCCGATGATCAGGGCGACGTCCCGGTCCAACAATACGGAGGCGATCGCCTTCTCCTCGTCCGTCTCCATCTGGGGCACGGCCTTCGCATCCATCGTCGCGTGCGCTTGGAGGGACGTCGCCGGGATCAGGATCCGGGCGGCCGCCTCGGCCATGGACGGGTGCGGAGCGTCGTTCACCGCGATGCGGATGGCGTTCGGGGGTGCCGTGACGTGACGCAACGTGTTGCAGCCGGCCCCGCCGCAGCCCACGATCGCGACGCGCGCCCGCTCCTCGTCGAGGCCGATCTGCCACGCATCCGGCACGCCGGCCTCATCGCGGGTCATGCGAGATAAGGATTGTCGAATCGAGCGTCGATATATATTCATGTGCGTAAATGTAAATCAATCGAAATGCCGATAAAGGCCCGACTCAATTTCCGGGCCGATGACGGCTCCAAGCGCGCCGAGACGGACCGAGGTGGTGGTCGTGGGCGGCGGCTGCATCGGGGCGAGCGTCGCGTTCCACCTGGCGGGGCGAGGCCTCGGCGTGGTCCTCGTCGACAAAGGCCACATCGCCTCCGGCGCGACCGGGCACAGCGGTGCCCTCGTCCGGCAGCATTACGAGGCCCGCCTCGGGATCCGACTTGCCCGCGAGAGCCTAGGGTTCTTTCAGCGATTCGCCGCCGAGACGGGCTTCTCGTGCGACTTCCGAACGACCGGCTTCCTCTCCGGGGCGCGAACGCGGGACGTCCCGGCGTTCGACGCGCTGCTCGGCCTCATGCAGCAGGAGGGCGTCCGGGCGGTCCGGCTGACGCCCGGGGAAGCGACGTCCGCCGAGCCCTCGCTCGATGCCTCCGATTACGAAGCCCTCGTCTACGATCCGGACGCAGGCTACGCGGACCCGATCGCGACGGCGACGGGGTTCGCGCGCGCCGCGGAGCGTCGCGGGGCGACTGTCCTTGAGGGACGCCCGGTCCGGTCCATCGTCACGAAACACAAGGACGTCACCGGCGTTCGGCTCCCCGGGGCCGGGCTCATCGAGACGGAGCGCGTCGTGCTCGCCGCCGGCAACTGGACCGCGGCCCTCGCGCGCCCGCTCGGCGTCCGCTTGCCGATCCGTTTCGTCCGCGGCGATGTCGCGATTCTCCGCCGACCGATCGGGTTCGGACCCCCGCCGAAGATCCACTTCGATTTCTACGGGAACACGTACTCGCGGCCGGACGCGGACAAGGATACACTGGCCGGGTACATGGACACAAGCCCTCGCAAGACAATCGCGCGGCATGAGCTCGCGGACGACTCCGTGCCCGCAAGGACGGTCCGCGACTTGCGGTCCCGCCTCTCGAAGCGGTTCCCGTCGATGGAGCGGTCCCAACCGCGGGGAGGCTGGTCGGGCGTCTACGACGTCACGCCGGACGCCTACCCGATCGTCGACGCTGCGGGTCCGCGGGGACTGTTCGTGGCGGCAGGGTTGAGCGGCCACGGTTTCAAGCTCTCGCCCGCACTGGGCCGGCTCCTCGCCGAGTACGTCGCGACCGATCGCACACCCGAAGGGATCGCCCCGCTCCGCACGTCCCGTTTTCAGGAGCGAGCGCCAGTCCGCCCGGAGGCGCCGTTCCCCGCCCGCCGAGGCGACCGCCTGCCCTAGGCCGCGGGCCCTCGGACGTCGCCGCGCCGGGTCGTCGGATAGTTTCGCCAACCATCTCGTCGACATTATAAGTAGGGCCGTCCCGTTGCACGCGTGCGGATGCACGAAATCGTCTGCGTGGGCGATGTCCACGAAGGCCTGAATTTCGACTTCCGGATCGACCCGGAGACGGGCATCTCGGAGCGGGCGCTCGACCTCCACGGAAACTTCGCGAAGGCGGCCCGGTGGGCGATCGATCACAAAGCCGCGCTGTTCTGTGTCCTCGGCGACCTGTTCGACCGCACGCACGTCGCTCCCGTGTTCCGGGAGATGGTCCGCCGCGACGTAATCGAGCCGCTCGGCGCCGCCGGCATCGAGGTCTGGCTCCTCGCCGGGAACCACGACCAACCGCGCCGGAACGCGCGCGCGACGTCCCTCGACGACTTCCGCGGATACACGCACGTCCGCGTCTTCCGCGAGCCGAAGGCGGAGGTGCGGACGATCGATGGCCGCAAAATCGGATTCATCCTCCTGCCGTACCTGCACCCGGAACAGGTGGTCGAGCGGGTCCGGGAGCTGGGGAGCGAGGTAACTCGAGAGGACGCGTACACAATCGCGCGGGAGCTCTGGAAGGAATGGATCCACACGCGCGCCGACGAACTTCGGGACGCGGACCTCCGGATCCTGTTCGGCCATTTCGAATTCCAAGGCGTGCGATTCGCGAGCACGACCTCGCCGGAAGTCGTCCCGAACGACTTCACCTTCACGCCCGACATGATCCCCGATGCCGTCGACCTCGTCGCGTTCGGCCACATCCACATGCACCAGGTCGTCGGCCGCACAATCGTGTACGCGGGCGCACCGGAGCGAATCGACTGGGGGGAGCGGCTCGATCCGAAAGGCTTCCTCGCGATCCGGCCGGATGGCGACTGGTCGTTCGTCGAGCTCCCGGCGCGGCCGATGGACAAGGTCGAGGTCGTGGTCCGCATGGGGGACGACGTGACGAAGACGGTCCTCGACGCGGTCCCGCCGGAGACCGCCGGCCATCTCGTGCGGATCGAGATCACGATTCCGGACGAATTGCGGAGCCGCCTCGATGAGAAGCGCCTCGCGGACCGACTGCGCGACGCGTTCCACTTCGAGGTCAAGTTCCTTTCGTCGAGCCGGCCGCGGACCTCGACGGACGAGTTCACCTTGGATCCGGGCCGGCTCCTCGCCGAGTACGTCGACAAGGTGCTCGCCGACCACCCAAAGCGCGAGGCGATCAAGGTGGAGGCGCAGCGCATCCTGAAGGAGGCCCTCGCATGAGGGACGACGACGCGGTCGAGGCCGCCGCGGTCCCGAGCCTCGAGCCTTCGACCTCCGGCGAGGGCTTCGTCCTCGAGGAGATCGAGATGCGCGGGTTCATGCGGTACCTCGAGAAGACGGACCCGCCGCTGCGGTTCCCGGAGAAGTTCACGGTCATCACGGGCCGCACGGGCGCGGGCAAGTCGTCGATCCTCGACGCAATCACGTTCGCCCTCTTCGGCGACACCGCGCGGACGGACCTGAAGATCGTCAAGACGTCCGACATCTGCCGGCCCGGCGGGTACGTCCGGATCGCGTTCCGGCAGGGCGACGAACACTGGGACGTCACCCGAGGCTTCACGACGAAGAAGGAATCGTACCTCGAGGTCTCCCGCGATGGCGAGGCCGTCCAGGGGACGATTCCCGAGAAGGAGCAGACGCTCCGAGAGGTCATCGGCCTCGATTACGTCGGGTTTTGCAATGCGACGTTCGTCCGGCAGGAGGAGATGAAGGAACTCGGATCGCAGAGCGGCGCGAATCGCCTCGCGGTGTTCCAGAAGCTCTTCCGCCTCGAGATCTTCGAGAAAGCCCTCGAGCGAGCGAAGGAACAAGGGGCCCTCCTTCAAACGGACCTGAAGGCCAAGGAGGCGGAGATCGCCGCCCGGGCCGAGGCCGTCGGGACTCTCCCTGCGATTCGCGCGCAACTCGAGGAGGCTGAAGAGAAGATTCGAACGCTTCGGTCCCGGGTCGCGGGCCTTGAGGTCGAGGCGGCCGCGGTTGAAGAGCGATTCAAGACGCTCGAGCAACGACACACGGACTGGGTGCGCGCGACGAGCGCGCTCGCCGACCGGACGGCGCAGCTTGATGGGATTCGGAAGCGCGTCGAGGAGATGCGGCGGGCGAACGAGCACGCGAGGGCCCTCGAGTCGGAACTGAAAAATCTCGAATCGGGGGTCGCGGACCTCGACACGCTCCGCGAGATCCTGGAGAAGCTCCGGGAGCGGAGCGCCGCGCACGAACTCCTGAAATCGAACGCGGAATCGGCCGAGCGAATCTTCGAGCAGGCGAAGCGGGACCACGAGCGGCGTCGGGATCAGATCAAGGACAAGATCGACGCGTTGCACCGCAAGATCGCGGGGCTCACGACCGACGTGGACCGCGACGCCGCGTTCGATTCCCTCCGGACGGAAGGACGGCTCGAGGAGCGGGTCGCGCGGATCGATCGGGAGCTCACCTGGCTCGCGGACCGCGCGGAACTCGTCCGGGAACTCGAGGAGGAGGGGCGGCGCGCGGAGAAGGCCCTCGAGAACGCCCGCGCCAAGGTCCAAGCGATCAATGCGGACTCGTTCCTCCTGACGGAATATGCGCGGCAGGTCGAGGAGCTGAAAGCGGACCTGAAGAGGGAGGCAGACGAGAGCCATGCAATCCTCGGGCCCCTTGACGAGAAAAAGGTGGATGCGCTGCGCGCCCTCGACTCGGCCCCCTTCACGGATACGGACCGCTCGCGCGCCGAGGAGACGGTGCGGCTCGTGCAGGAGAAGGCCGCGAAGCGGAAGCGGGCGGACGAACTCGCGGCGCTTCTGAAGGAAGCCGCGCAGGTCACGGCCCGCATCGCGGAACTCGAGGGACGACGTCAAACGCTCGAGGAGGAGCGCACGGCCTTGGACACCGAGGTCGCGCGTCTCAAACCGGAGGAGGACGCGTACCAGGCCGCCCGAACCGACCTCGAAGCGAGACGACGATCCCTGGAGGGGGAACGCAAAGCGATGCACACCGCCGAGGGAGGAGCCTCCGGGCTCCGCGCGCAGATTGAGCGGCTCGAGGCGGACACGAAGCGGCTCGCGCAGGCGGAGCGGAAGCGGGACGAGATCCGGTCGCGCCTCGAGATCGTCGACGTCCTCGTGACCCGCGTGTTCCACAAGCGGGGCGTCGTCATGTACGCGATTGAGCAGATGCTCCCGGAACTCGAGATCGAGGCGTCCAAGAACCTCGCCGAGCTGACGGACGGCCGGTTCAGCCGCATCAAGCTCGAGACGTACGAGGAAGGACGCGGCCACGGCATCCACTTCTGGGTCCAGGGCGTCGACCAGAGGTGGCACGACGTCGGGGAGTTCAGTGGGGGCGAGAAGACGCAAATCAACGCTGCGCTGCGATTCGCGATCGCGAAAGAGCTCGCCTCGATGCCGCAAGTCGGCCGCACGTTCGGCCGCATGAAGACCCTGTTCATCGACGAGGGCGACCTCGGCTCTCTCGACACGGAAGTCTCGCGGGAGTTGTTCGTCCAGAAGCTCTTCCGGATGGGGGAGTTCTTCGACAAAGTCATCCTGATCACCCATCTCGCCGAAGTCGCCGACAAGTTCCCGGGCCGGATCCGCGTGACGATGTCCCCCAGCCAGGAGTCGCGGGTGGAAGTCCTCGCATGAG
>WNFX01000044.1_pt1 | contig 83969 bp, 133 predicted proteins | sample 5400111 | NCBI WGS metagenome assembly WNFX01 (sample SAMN13153363, study PRJNA577476) | soil metagenome | isolation source: 40 cm soil or saprolite under grassland replicate 1 | place: USA:California | collected 2016-06-15
CGTGGGCCACGACGACTACCGCCTCTGGCAGGGGCGTTACTGGCCGGCGGCGACGCTGGCCGCGATGGGAGTGATGACCGATGGCGCAGTCCAGCGCGCTGGCGCGTGAGATCGACGCCATGCGCAGGTGCGAGTCGGCCCTGGCCGGCCTCGACGACAAGGCCAGGTCGCGGGTGATCCGCCGCATGGTCGAGGAGTACGCCGAGAACGAGTGGATGGAACTGCCGGCGCGCGGCGGACAGCGGCTCCCGCCGCTGGAGGTGGCGGCGCTTGCCGATCCCGCTGTCATGGCCGCCGTTAACGCAGACAAGGCCGTCCCGGAAGGGGCCGGGGCATGACGGCGCCGACGTACCCAGGCCGCTACCTCGGCCTGCGCCGCACCGACCCGGAACGGCTCCGGCACACGATCCGGCTGCCCCTGACCGGCGCCACCCCGGGCCACCCGCTCGTCGCCGACCACCTCGCCCGGGTGCCCGCATGGAACGGGGCGACGAACTTCCACTTCGGCACCTGCGGGCCCGTGTCGGTCGTGAACAGCGCGATCCAGACGTGGAAGTACCTGCTCGGCGAGGACATTGCCGCCTCCGACCAGGCCATCTACGACCTGTACACCCGGTCCGGGAACCCAGACTTCGACCCGGCCACCGGGGCCGACGACTTCGGCGTCGACATGACCGTCATGCTGTCCGCGCTCGTCAAGGGCGGCATCATGGTCCAGCGGGCAAGCGGGCAGACCGAGATCGTCAAGCCGCTCTGCTTCGCCGCCACCCCAACCGCGATCGACGACGTCCGCGCGGTCACTTCGATCTTCGGCGGCGCCCTGCTGGCGGTAACCCTCCAGCAGGCGCAGCAGGCCCAGACCGGCGCCGGGCTGTGGGATTACTCCCTGTCGCCGCAGTGGGGCGGCCACGCGGTGCTGGGCGGCAGCTACAGCAGCGACATGGCCGCGCACCACGCTGACGAGAAGGTCGTCACGTGGATGCGGCCGGTCGGGACCACCGACGACTTCATGGCCCACCAGCTCGACGAGGCGTACGTGGTCGTGTGGGAGCCGCTGTGGGATCATCCGGCGTTCCAGGACGGCGTGGACCGGGCGCAGCTCGCGGCCGACTTTGCCGCCGAGACGGGCAGGCCGTTCCCGTTCCCCGCGCCGTTGCCGCTGCCGGACCCGATGACGACGCACCCGGACCGGACGTTCGGCCACGACCAGCGGGTCATCGACTGGGCCACTGTCACCCAGCCATCACCAGCCGTCACCACGTCGGAGGAGCAGTACGCCGCGCAGCAGTACCGGCTGTGGCGGCAGGCGCGGGGCTACGCCCCGTAGCGCGGCGCTGTGCGCCATTCTGAGGCGTGAGGCCCCGTGGGGTACAGGATCATCCACGGGGCCTCACGTTCGTCCTGGAACCTGCCAGCGGCGCGCGCCTGGCGTACTCACAGTCGGCACCGTCAGCGCTGCCGCCGGGCCGGCGGGTCGTACCAGATCGGGTGGCGGTGGCACACCATCACGTGCGCCACCGCCGGCCCGCACGTCATGGGGCCGCCCTCCGCGACCGTAATAAAGATCACCATGGCCAGCGCTGTGACGATGACGGCGAACAGCACCAGCAGGACATCGCTCACCAGGGCACCTCCGCTGGTACTCCTACCAGGCCAGCCGCGCGCGCGGCGAAGGCCCCCGGTCACCTCCCCCACACGGGGAAGGGCCGGGGGCCTTCTTTTCATCGTTGCCCTGAACGGGCGTGATGAGTCTTTACGCGGACGATTTGGGCGCCAGGTACGCGCCGACGTAGGCGAGCAGCGCCGGCATCGCCGCGTAGATGGCGGTGATGTCGGCCTGCGGCAGCGGGTGGTGCGTGACGTACGCCTGGAGCAGGCCAACCACGACCCCGGCGACGGCGGCGCCCGCGCCCGCGCCGAGCCACGCCCCGTGCGCCTTGGGCGACACCGGATCCCGGGGCCTGGCCCCGGGTGCTAGCTGTCCGCTCACGTCCGCCTCCCTTGGGTGGCGCCCCGGGCTCGCGAGGGTCCATGGACGCGGGCCGGGACAGCCGCTGGCATCGTAACCCGCGCCGCTGTCAGCCGGGGTAAGTCCCGGCGTAGATGACCGTGCCCGCCGGGGGGACCTCGCCGGCGAGGGCGTCCGCCGCCTGGCCCTCCAGCGGCCCGAACCCGGACGGCCGGTGCACCGCCGTCTGCCACAGCAGGTGCTGGGTCCGCAGCCCGTGCCGGGCGGCGAGCTGCCCCCACGTCGCGTGCCCGTCGGCATGTATTTCTATCGGCTCGGCCGGCGGGACCGGGGCCGGGTCGCGGATCAGGTGCGCCCGGCGGATGATCTCGGCGCGCTGCCCCGACCGGACGTGGGCGGTGAACGACGAGTCGGGGCACGAGTGCCGGTTCAGGTTCCACGGGTCGCACATGCGGTGGTAGGCGAACCCCTGGCCGGCGCAGTCGTCGCAGACCTGCAGCGGGAACCCGGCGAACCGGGACAGGAACTCGGTGAGCTGCGCCCCGGCGGTGAGCGCGGCGTCGGAGATCGGGATGTCCGGGTTCCCGGCGTCCTCGAACTCGATGCCGTACCAGGCCAGGTTCGCGGCGTAGGCGTGCCACGCTTCCCAGCCCTTGCCGACCGGGCCGAACTGGTGGATCCGCCCGGCCTGGGACACGCCGAAGTGGGCGGACGCCTGCCGGGCCGGGTCGTTGAATACCGCGATCGTGCCGGCCAGGAACCCGACCATCGTGTGCATCAGCACGCCGCGCATGGCCCCGGTCACGCCCAGCTTGCCGTTGACGCACGGGAACGGCGAGTTGTAGGTGATGTCGGCGTCGCCGCTGACCCTGCCGCTGGCCGTGTCGAGTCCGAGTGCGAGCGTCATCGCTTCCTCCTAAGTCGCCTTGGGGGCTGCAGCCCCCAAGGTTACGAGCCGTTCTCCAGCGCGGCCAGCCGCTGGCGAAGGTCAGCGACCTGACGTTGCAGCCGCGCGTTCTCAGCGGTCAGCTCCTCCTCGCGGCGCTCCAGCTCCCGGATCCGCCGCTGGTACGAGGCCGTCTCCTGCAACTGGGCGCGCAGCCCCGCGACCTCCGCCTTGCCCCGGTCCATCTGCTCCTGCAAATCGTCGATCACGCTGGACTGCACGATCACGGCGCCCTGCGCGGCCTGCACCACGATCCTCGGACCCTCGGCCCGCAGCCGCAGGTACGCGGTCAGCCCGCCGCCGCCGAACACGGCCACGATCAGGCCGACGATCGCAGCCGTCCAGTCACTGCCGACCGCCGGAGCCGCTGCGGTCAGCACCCCCACCACCCCCGTTCCCCGGCCGGATGACGATATGCCGGGTGCGCAGAGCACGAAGCCGCGCTGCCGCCGCGACCAGGAAAACCACATCGAAAAGGCCCGTCACCGCGAACGGCGGCCCGGGTCCCAGGTAGATGCCGTACAGCAGCAGCCTGGCCAGCAGCGACCCGCACATCATCGTCAGGCCGAGCGCCTCGACAGCGATCTTGTCGCCGGCCACGCCGGCCGCCGTGCCCGCGCCGGCCAGCAGGAACATGGCGGCCAGTGCGTCGGCCTCCCACCAGGGAAGCAGGGCGCTGACGGGGTCCGCCGACCCCCACCCGAGCAGCACCGCCGCCCCGAAGGCCAGGAACGTGACCGCGAGCGCAACCTCGAACGGAACTACCCCCAGCCGTGCCTGTACCAGCGCAACCCTCGACGTGACGCGCCGTTCGTGACCCGGCTCACGAACCATGTCCACCCATGGCCTGCCTTCCCCTGGCTGCTGAGCCTAGCCGCGCACGTGCGGCGGCCGGGCATGAGGCGGGCGCCGCTGCCAGCGGGTATGCCGCCCGCGCCCCTCAAACGACCACTGCAGGTGGCCCCTGTGCCGGAACACGTCGTACTTGCGGCCCTTCGCCCGCGCCGCCCGGGCGGACAGCAGCCCGGCGAAGTCCTCGTCCGGTGTGGCGAACGGCGTGATGTCAGCGGTGTCAGTGTCGTCGTCGTACTCGTAGCGACCCACCATGAAGTGCGGTGACCCTGCCTTGACCTCGCCGCCGAACCCCTGGTCCATCAGCATCAGCTTGCACACCATCGGCCCCTCGCCGCCGGCGAAGAAGCACCCGAGATCCTGGGGCTGCCCGTTCAGGGTGCGCAGGTTCCCGGCCCGGACCGTGAACGGTCCCGCGTAGCTGGCGCGCTTGTACCGCTTCAGCGCCGACAGGCCAACCGCCTGCGCGTCGACCTGGGTCATGGCCCCGTTGGAGGAGAGGTCCACGTAGTCCTCGGTGCGCCCGTGCTTGTCGATGCTGGCCTGGTCGAGCGCCCACACGGTGGCGAACAGGGCCGGGTAGCCGGCCCCGAGGTCGGGGGTCTTGCAGTAGCGGACCTGGATGGCGTTGACGTCGCCGCCGAGGGTCCTCGGCGCGGCCTCGGCGGTGAGGAGCAGCCGGTTGGGCGTGTCGTCATCGACGGGGAATATTTCAAGTTTCTGCCCGGCGGGGGTGCGGCGGACCCACCAGGTCAGGCCGCCCGGTGAGGTCATCTGGTTCAGCATCGCGTCGATGAAGATGCTGCCGCTGTCGGGGACGGACCCGAAGTACAGGCCGGCGGTTCCGTGCACCGAGGTGGGCAGCCAGGACAGGCCCCGGCCGATGGCGTTGGCGATGACGGTGTCGGGGGCGAGGGCGGCCCAGGAGTTCCCGATGCCGTAGTCGGCGGCGTACCGGCTGCCGAAGGTGCCGGACCCGTTGGCGGTGACTTGCCAGCCGCCGCCGGGGGCGGGCTCGGCGAGGGTGCCATCCCACACCACCGACCCGCCGCGGACCACCTCGACGAGCCGGCCGGGGTCGAGCGCGTCGGTGCGGGACCGGGCATCGACCCCGATGGTGCATGTCATGGCCTCGCAGCCGCCGGGCACCGTGTAGGAGTAGGTGAGGCCGCCGACGGGGCCGAGCGCGTTCAGGTAGCGCGCCCCGGTCCGGTCGGGGCGCAGGGTGCGGACCTTGGAGTGCGACACGGGCTCAGGCCTCCCGCCAGATCCGGGCGCCCTTGACGGTCAGCGAGTGCCCGGCAGCGCCTGGCGTGAACTGGAACGCCAGCGTCAGGTCCCGGTCACCGCTCGTGGTGAGGCCGGCCTGGTTCTGGGTGCTGGTCCACGTCACCGACGCGGCGACGCCGGTGGCGGTGCGCCAGTTCAGCTCGATGGTGGTTTCGGCCTCGGTCGCCGACACGAACGTGACGTGGCATTTCACTGACCAGCCCGCGCTGGCCGCGTTCGCCCACAGCCCCGCCGCGGGGACCGTCAGGGAGCACAGCGACGAGCCGCCCACCCCGTTCCAGTACAGGGTGAACATCATCAGGGTCGGCGCGGTGCCGCCGGTGGAGAACCCGCCGTGCGCGAACGCCTCGAATGCCTCGCCGCCGGACAGCAGCGCCGCGTCGGCGGCCGGGACCGTGTAGTGCGCGACCGCGGTGTTGACGCCGCCGCCGGACGGCCCGATCACGGCGTTGTCGACGGCACCCCGCACCGGCCCGGCCTGCCGCATGAACGCCGCGAAGCGGGCTTCGGTGGCGCGGCTCTTCTCCGACGCCACGTCAGGCCAGCCTTTCGAGCTGCCAGCGCGAGAAGTGGGTGAGCTGGCAGGCGGGGGCGCCGTCCGGGGAGTACGCCAGCAGCGTCTGGTTCCCGAACGGGTCGACGTGCAGCGGCGGCCCCGACACGTCCGCCGACCCGAGCACCGACACGGCCTGCCCCCGGTCGAACATCGACCCCATGATGTTGCCGATCTCCGCGGACCCGGCGGGCTCGTCAACCCAGTACGACGTGTACCCGGTGGGGGACTGCACGACGACCGTGGACCCGAGGGTGTCGAGGAACAGGGCGTCCTGGAACCGGTCAGCGGTGTCGCCGCTGGTGATGGCGACGGTGAAGTAGCCGCCGGTGTTGTCGAGCGGCATCGCGCTCACGGGCAGGGTCAGCTCGCCGAGCAGCACCAGCGGCGACTTCAGGTTCGCCGGGGTGATGCTCTGGGACGCGGCGGCGGGGTAGACGGTGCCGCCGGCCTGCTCGTACTGGCGGACCGTGGCGGTGACGGTGCGGGCGGCGGACGGGTTGTGCCACGAGCTGGCGACCACGTAGACGGTGACGGTGAACGGCCGGTCGGGGTCGCCGAACCGGGCCGCCGACCCGTCGATGAGCTGGGGCAGCGTGTACTCGGCGGTGCCGTCCGGCGGGTCGTTGGCGCTGAGCGCGCACCACGGCGTGAACGTGTCCGGGGCGTCGAACCCGGGCTGGTGCACGACGAGGGTTTTCCAGCCGATGGTCTGGGTGTAGGTGACGGCGACCTTGGCGTCGCCGCCGTACCCGGCGAGGTCGGGCAGGAGCAGCCGCTGCCCGGCGCCGCCGCCGCCGCCGCCGCCGGGCCGGCCGGGGGACCCGTACTGGGCGACGCCGGTCCCGCCCTGCCCGCCGCGCCCGGCGTCGCCGCCGCCGCCTGTCCCGCCCGCGCCGCCTGAGGACCCGGCCTGGCCCGCCGACCCGGCCCCGTCCGGGCCGCCGGCGCCGCCGCCGCCGCCCCCCGCAGTCCCGGATCCGGAACCGCCCGCCCCGCCGGCGTTGGCCGCACCTGAGGTCAGGGTGACCGTGTCGAACCAGTGCGCCTCGCTCCCGGCGGCGGTGGCCTTGACCCTGGCCCTGGCCCGGCACCACACGGCCCCGGACGGCGGGCTCAGGGTGGCCTGGGTGAGCGCCACGAACGCCGACGTGGAGTTGTTCAGGTCCGCGCCGTACAGGGTGCCCAGGGAGACGCCGTTGGAGTCCCAGAACTCGGCGCCCAGCGAGCACGCCCGCACCGTCGTGGCCGCCTTGGCGTACCCGTTCACGACGACGGGCAGCAGCGGGTCGCACGGCTCGCCCTGGCTGGCGTAGTTCGCCGCCAGGCACGACCCGGCCGACATGTCCCCCGACGCGGTCGAGGTCAGCTTCAGCGACCCGGTGCCGGCCTGGTGCTGGGTGGCGTCGGCGGTGGCGGTGCCGTTGCCTGTGCCGACCCAGTTCCCGATCCCGCCGTCGAAGCTGGAGTTCTGGCCGGCGAGCTGCTGGATCGGCGCGTACCCGGTCGCGCCTGCTACTCCCGTGCTCACGTTGTCGGCCATGTTGGCGCCGCCGTGGCCGCGGACGGTCACCCCGAGGTCGGTGGTGAACTTCGCGTCGCCGGGGGTGCCGGCGGGGCCCTGCCCGCCGTGCGGCACCACGATGGTCTGGAGCGCGCCCGCGGTCATGGGCAGGCCCGGCTCGGCGGCGTACTCCCCGCCGGGGCCGCCGGCCCGGCCGGCGCCGGACGTGTCAGTCGAGCCCTTGCCGGCCGGGCCGGTGCACTCGGTGCGCTGCGCCGACACCAGCCCGCCCGGCGCCCGCCAGTAGAACGTGCCCGGCGTCGTCCACTTCCGGGTCACCGTCTGCACGCTGCCGGGCGGCTGGGTGAACTGCAAAGAGACCGCCGACCGCGCCGACCCGGCGATGCCGGCCAGGCTGACCAGGTTCCCCGACGCCGGCTGCACCTGCTGCGCGGAGGCGTAGGGCACGGCGCGGAACGTGTCGAGGTACACGTCGGTGTACTGCAGGTCCCCGGCCTGCCGGTTGCTGATCTTGATCGTGTAGCCGGTGATCGCGGCGAGGTTCAGGCTGCTGCCGGACGGGATCGGGACGTGGATGCGCTGGAACGCCGGGTCCGACGCGTTGCCCGACGTGCGGACCTTCCGGGTCACGTGCGTCGTCGCCGAGTGGGTGCCGTCCGAGAGCGTGAACGCGAACTGCACCGGGCCGCGCTGCCCCTGACCCCACCACGGGAAGAACAGCGACGCCCCGAACCCGGCGATGACGGACAGGCCGTTCAGCCCGGCCAGGTTCAGCGGGCCCATCCCGGACCGGGTGTACGAGGCGACGAGGCCGGTGCCGGACCCGGCCGGGTCGTAGTGCGCGGAGAACGGCCCCGGGCCGATCAGCGCCTGCGACCACCGGGTGCCTGACACCGTGGAGAAGTCGTCGATGAGGACCGGGCTGGCCGGGGGGGTGCGGCCGGACAGCGGGACGGGGAAGTCGACGGTGACGGGCTGGTCGGACCGGCCGTACGGGTGCGCCTCGAACGACACCAGGACGTTGGAGACGAAGCTGGCTTCCTTGAGCAGGTCGTAGTCGACGACGGTGGCCTGCGCGCTGTAGCAGTCGAGCACGAACGGCAGCCCGCCCGCCCGGGTCCAGGTGACGGTGAAGGTGCGTGCGGAGACGGCGCGGATGAGGACTTCGCGGGCGGCGGCCAGCGTGGCCCGGTCCGGCGCGGTGATCTTGACCGGGAGGGAAGGCTGCCGGTTGGCGGCGTGAGGCTGCCCCGCCGGCCGCTCCCCGTCGAGCATCGACGCGACCATGTTCGCGGTCGGCTGCGGGGCGGACAGGTCGAACCCGGGCACCAGCAGGAACACCGCGCCGGCGCACGCCGGGATCGTGGAGGCGACGCCGCCGGCGAGCAGCTCGATGTCTGGGGTGAGGAGAAGGCTGTCGCCGGAGGAGACGACCAGCAGGCCGAGGACCGCCGCGGCGGTGGCTGCCAGCGAGTCGGTGACGGTGACGCCGACGCTGAACGTGCCCGCCTGGACAGGGGTGCCCGAGATGACCCCGGCGGAGGACAGGGTCAGCCCGGCAGGCAGGCTCCCGGATGTCAGCGACCACGTGTAGGCCGGGGTGCCCCCCGCGGCGGCCAGGGTCGCCGTGTAGGCGGTTCCGGTGGTTCCGCCGGGCAGGGTCGTGGTGGTTACCGTCAGCGACGTGACCGTGATGGACAGGGCGCGGGTGGCGGTGGTGTAGGCGTCGGCGGCCTGCACCGTGAATGACGAAGTTCCGCCCGTTGTGGGCGTGCCGGTGACCGCGCCGGTGGAGGCGTTGAGGGTAAGCCCGGCCGGGAGGGATCCCGAGATGGTGCTCCAGGTCAGCGACCCGACGCCGCCCGACGCGGCCACCGCCCCGGAGTACGCCTGGCCGATGACGCCGCCCGGCAGGCTGGCCGTGGCGACCGCGAGCTTCGCCGCGACGGTGACCGTCAGGGTCACGGTCGAGGTGGCGGCGGTGGCGTCGGTGACCTGGAACGTCACCGACTGCGACCCGGCGGCGGTGGGCGTGCCCGACAGCACCCCGGCCGAGGAGAACGCCAGGCCCGCGGGGAGCGTCCCGGACGCCTGCGACCAGGTGTAGGGCGTGGTGCCGTTCGCGGCGGCGAACGTCGCCGAGTAGGCGGACCCGGCCTCGGCGGCGGGCAGCGAGCTGGTCGTGACCGACACGGCGGTGACCGCGGCGATCGTGACCGAGTACGCCTGGGTGTCGGTGTGGCTGGCGGTGTCGGCGACCTGGACGGTGAAGTTGTACACCCCGGCCACGGTCGGCGTGCCGGTGATCACCCCCGCCGAGGACAGCGACAGCCCGGTCGGCAGCGTGCCGCTCGCCAGCGACCAGGTGTACGCCGGGGTGCCCCCGGCAGCGGCCAGGGTCGTTGACGGGTAGGCGGTGCCTGAGGTGCCGTTCGGCACGGTCGCGGTGGTGATGTTCAGCGCCGTCGTGCCCGAGGTGCCGTTCAGCGCGTCGAACCACTGGTCGAACAGGGCGTTCCGGTACTCGGTGACCCCGTTCGGCGCCACCGACCCGTCCGGGACGGTGATCGCCGTCTCCTGCGTCAGCACCGAGTTGGAGTTGAACACCATGATGTCGGCGTTGGGCTTGCCCGCGGTCAGCCGCGCGGTGAAGAACGTCTTGACGTACCCGAAGTAGGCGGTGGCCTGCGCCTGCGTCTGCCCCGACGCCGGGTCCGTGCTGGAGTTGGCCTCCCACAGGCCGAACGGCTTCGGCGGGCTGGCGGCGTCCGCGATCGAGGCGGCGAGGTCGAGGCGTTCCCCGCCGTTGTACTCGCTGCAGTAGAAGTCGGTCGCGACCCGGTCCACCCACGCGTCGCCGGGGTAGTAGGCGTTCTCGCCGTGGTGGTTCACCGAGTAGATCGACGTGTCGAACGTCATCGGGAAGTACTGGCGGATCGTGGTCGCGTAGAACTGCCACCCGGCGACGAACAGCGACTGGGTGAGCCCGTCGGAGACGTGACCGGGCAGGCCGCTGCCGTAGGGCTCCTGCCACAGGCTGACCTCGGCGTTCAGGCCCGCGGTCTTCATCGCCGACAGGAACGTGTCCAGCGCGGCCAGGTCGGCGCTGGTCGGCGGGTTGAACGCCGGGCGCAGCGACATGCACACCTTGCGGCCCGCCGCGATGTCAGCCGCCAGGTCGGTGGGGACGGGGCTGCCGGCCGGGATCTGCTCCGTCGTGTAGTACTGGCGGCGGACCGTCAGCGTCCGCCCTGAGTCAGCCTGCCAGGTGTTGATGGCCTGCGCCTGCGTGGTCCCGGCCGGGAACGGCGACGACGGGACGTACGCGCCGACCAGCCCTGGCGTGCCCGTCGCCGGCGGGGCAGGGGAGAACGTGGCGACGACGCCGGCCCAGCCGTGCGCGTTGTCCGACGCCGTGTTCGACTTGCCTGTGACCGACACCGGGCCGCCGAGCGCGACCGACAGGTCGTAGCCGCCGTACAGGTGGTTGCCCGCCGACGCGGTGTCGGACCGGCCCAGGGTGAACCCGGCCGGGTCCGTCCACGTGACGGCGGCGGCAGTGGTGAAGTGCTCGTGGAAGCAGCACACCCAGAGGTCACCGGAGGCGGAGTTCGTGCCGCCGGCCACCGTGACCTGGGCGACCGTGCCGCCCGGCCCTGTCCCGTGAGAGTTCAGCACCCACGTCGCGTTGGCGACGTCGGTGTGGAACTCCTGCAGGTAGCCCTTGATGTTCGGCGTCCCGGAGGCCACCGAGCACAGGACCCCGGTGATGCCGCCCGGGTTGTTCGGGTAGTACCAGATCTCGGCGTGGGAGATGCCGCTGTTGCTCAGCCCGTCGGCCCTCTGCCAGCCGGCAGGCAGCGTCCACGCGTTGCCGCCGCCCTGGATCAGCCAGCAGACCAGCAGGTTCCCCGCCGTCGACGCGACACCCAGGGTGGGCGTGATCGATATCGCCGAGCCCGTCGCCTCAGGCGATATCTGCACCGACGTCGTGGTCACGGCTTACCTCGGGGAGTACTCGGCGCGGAACGCGGCCCGGCGGGACGGCCCGCCGAGCGCGGCGGCGACCCCGGCGGCGGTGCTGCGGGCGTTGTCGTCGACGGCGCCGATCAGCTCGCCGAGCAGCCCCGCGATGTAGTCCAGCTTCTCGCCGACGTCGGACCCGGCCACGTACTCGCGGCCGGACTCGGCGAAACTGTGCCGCCGCCCGGTACGCAGCCCAACACCGACGACGGGCTCGTCGATCCACCCGCCCCGGCGGAACGACCGGCCCGGCGGGATCCCGAACCCGCCGAACGGCCCCGACGTCGTGAACGGGCTGATGATCGTCCCGAACCCGGTGCCGTACGCGTTGACCATCCGGTTCGCGCCGACCACGATGCCGACGTGGCCGGCGTTGGCTGCGGTGCCGTCGGCGCCGGCGAAGAATGCCAGCGCCCCCGCCATGGGGAACCCGATGTGCCGCGCCCAGTGCTGCTGCTCGGCTGCGGTGCGCGGGATGCCGCTGATCCCGGCCCGGCGGTAGAGGTTGAACGTCATGCCGGAGCAGTCCCACCCGGCGGGCGTGGTGCCGCCCCACACGTACGGCACCCTGCCGACGTAGGACAGCGCCATCCGGGCGATCGTCGCGCCGAGGACGGTGGTGAACACGCCCGACGTCAGCATCATCTGGGCGAGCTTCTCGACCGGCGGCCAGACCGCCGCCTGGATGACCGGCTTGGCCGGCAGGCTCGCCGTGACCGACACCCCGCCCGGCCGGCCGCCCTGGGCCATCTTCGGGAACCGTTTCGCGTTGACGGCCTCCATGAACGCCTGGCCGTAGTAGTCGACGGCGGCGGCGTTGTGCACGAACTCCTTGTTGGACAGGGCGTAGAGCCCGGCCGTGTCGGAGGTGCCCGTGCCCGGCCCGGTGACCAGCCCGCCGGCCGCCAGGGTGTGCTTGCCCTGGCCGGGTGCCTGGAACGTCCCGCCGAACGCCACCCCGACGTTCACGGTCCGGTTGTTGATGCCGGTCAGCGACCCGTTGACGTCCCGGCGGAACTGGTCGAACTTGGCGGCGGCTTCCTTGAGTTTGTCGCCGAGTCCGGGGATCCAGCCGAGCATGTCCGCTGCGCCGTGCAGGATCATGCCGAAGTAGCCGAGCACCTTGTCGGCCAGCCACGCGATGCCCTTGCGGATCGCGGTCGTCACGGTGTCGAAAACCGAGCCGACGAAATGCCAGGCGGTGACCGCAGCGTCACGCACCGTCCGCCATGCTGCCGGGACGGTCTTGGTGAAGAACGGCAGGAAAGTCTGCGTGAACCAGGACACAACGGCCCGCACCGCGACCAGGATGGCCTGCCACACGGCCTGCACGAAGTCGCGGAACCACCTGAAGTGCTTGTAGGCGTAGACCACCCCGACGACCAGCGCGGCGACCGCGATGATGACCAGCCCGATCGGGTTGGCATCCAGGGCGACGTTCCACAGCCACTGCGCAGCCGCAGCGATCTTGCTGGCGATGGCCTCAGCCTTCTGCGCCACCGCCGCCGCGAACGCCGCCACCCTGGCCGCCACGACCCGGGCCGTGTTCTCGGCCCATGCCGCCGAGCTGAGCACCGTAGCCTTCGTCCAGAGCGCCATCGTCTTAGCGCCGGACCCGATCGTGGTTATCAGCGACTTGACTTTCCCGCCGATCGTCCCGGCGGTGCCGGTGAACTCTGACGCGGCGGCGTTGGCGTTGCGGAACCCGGCGGAGAAGTCGAACAGCCACTGCCGGGCGGTCTTGATGTTCGCGAAGGTGGTCGTGATGCCGTCCTTGACTGACTTCAGCGGGCCGATGGTCTGCCCGAGCGCCGACTTGGCCAGCAGCATGTACATCACGAACTGGACGAGGCCCTTGTTCCGGGACAAGGTGGCCAGGATGCTGGTCAGCGGGCCGAGGAGCTGGAGCAGCGCCTTGCTGTTCGCCGGGGTCGAGATCCCCGCCATGTTGGCCCCGACGTTCTTGAGAACCATGACCAGGTTCTTCAGGATCGCGGTGACCAGCGGCGTGTCCTGCTTGAACATCGCCATCAGCGCCTGGAACCCGGAGTGCCGGCCGAGGGTCTGCCCCCACTGGGCGAACTTGGCCGCGCCGCGCTCGATGACCCCGGTCACCTTGATCGCCTCGGGCGCGAAGGCGCGCATGATCCCGCCGACGCCGACGAAGATGTGGCCGATGGTCCGCCCGAGGTTGACGATGGTAGCGAAGATCGCGGGGCCCATGGCCTTGACCCACCGGGCGAACCCGCCGCCCTTGACCGCCGCCGTCACGTCGTTAACCAGGAGCTGGATCGCGCCTGACGCGGTGCGCACCGCCGGGGACAGCGCCTTCAGCAGCGGGTGGACCAGCCGGAGGCCCTGGGTCAGGGGGGTCAGGACGGGCTTCTCCAGCCCGGTCGCCCACGCCCGGTACTGGGTCTTGGTCTTGTCGAGCTGGTTCCAGAACGCCAGGAACGCCGGCGACAGGCCCTTGAGCATGAGGGTGAGCTGCTTCTGCGCGGCCTTGCTGCCGCCGGCTGCCTGCTGCTGGAGCGTGGTGAGCTTCTTGATCGTCGTCATGACGTTGGACATGACGAGGCCGTACGCGCCGAGGCCGACAGCCCCGGCGGAGAACGCCGCCGCCACGCCGCCGGCCACCACGATCAGGCCGGACATCGCGGGCTCCAGCAGCCCGGTGGCCAGGTTGATGCCGAGCATCACCTTGGAGTACAGGCCCATCTTGCCGGTGTTCTTGCCGAGCGCGTTGCCGACCCCGAAGATCGACCCGGTCAGCCCGGCCAGGCTGACCTGAGACGATTTCGCCGCCGCGTCCTGCCGCTTCAGCGCCGCGTCGTTCCGGGCTACAGCGCCGTTAGCCCGGTCGACGCTCCGGGCGAACCGGTCGAACGCCGACGACCCCCGGTCGTCTCCGAGAATGATGAAGCGCAGGTTCGAGGCTGGCACCCGGTGGCGCTCCCTTCAGGACAACTGGCGCATGACGTCATCGATGGCGCGCTGGCAGGCGGCCCGCAGCCGCCCGGCGCGGGCAACGACCGGCAGCTCGAACCACCCGGTCGTGCCGTGCTGTCTCACCCACGTCCAGGCGCCGGCCTTGACCTGCGCCGGGCTCGCGAACCCCCGCCACTTGCGGGCGCGGGACGGCGCGAGAGTGAACCGTGCCCCGCGCGCGAACACCGGGTGCGACCAGCCCTTGGCCCGGTCGGTGTAGGCCGGCAGGTTCCGTTTGCCCTCGGGCATCCGGCTGCCGAGCGAGCTGATCGTCACCTTCACGCCCCGGCTGGTCACCGTCGCGGACGTGGTGATGGTGGCCGCGATCTCCTCCCGCAGCCCCTCCTGGTATCTGGCGGCCGGCATGTCGAGCGCGGACCGGCGGACCGCGTCAGCCGCCGGCGCCACCTCGTCGCGGAGCCGCTTGTACAGCGCGCGCCGCAGCTTCGGGTCGGCGGCCTTCAGCCGCACCGCCAGCAATTCCATCTGCGGGACGCCGGGCCCCGTCACCCTCGCCGTGCTCACCGCCGCCGCCTCCGCTCCTGCGCCGCCTCAGCGTCCGCCCGCGCCCGCTCCTCGGCCCGGATCCGGTCCTCCGCGACCCACTCGGCGATCTCCAGCGACGAGATGCGGCGGAGCAACTCGGCGACCGTCATGCCGAGCCGCTCCGCTAGGTCGAAGTAGTAGCGCCGTTCAGGGCTGGCCCGGAGTCTTTTTCCAGGCCAGCGATGTCCTCCTCCTCAAGCCCGGACAGCCGGGCGGCGACCTCGAACACCCGGCCCAGCGCCGCCGCCGACTTGGCGCCGAGCAGGTCGATGTCGTGCTGGGTGAACAGCGGCTCGCCTGTCTCGCCGACGACGCACTGCGCGACGAGCTTCGCGGACACGTTGCGGGTGTCGCGTCCGATGATCTGCCCGCCCCGGGCCACCGCCATGGAGGTGAAGTACGCGTCGCGGTCCTTGCCGGACAGGCCGCGCACGCGGACCATGCCGCCCCACTCGGGCACCTCCACGTCCTCGGCTGGCAGATCCTGGGCGGCGAGGATGTCGTCGCGGCCGAGCAGCCGGGCCGGCGCGGGCGCGTGCGGCAGGCCCAGCTCCGATTCGAGCTGCGTGATGTGGCCGTAGTCGGGTGTCTCGCTCATGCTCGGGTTCCCCCTATGGTCAGCGGGCCGGGTCAGGCCGGGATGGTGACGTTCTCCGCCGGAGCGCGGGTCACGTAGAAGATCAGGTTGATGGTCCCGGGGGTGCCGATCGCGTTGGGCTTGCCCTGCGACCCGACCTTGACCGGGAACACGTCGCACTTCCTGCCCGCGACGTCCCCGCCGGGCATCTTCACGATGAAACCGGTCGTGTTCCGGGGGAGCAGCGTCCGCACGTCCGCCGAGGCGACGTCGGCGTACAAGTTCAGGGTCGTGCCCTCGGCGATGACGTTGCCCGGGATCTGCGGGGTGAAAGCCGCCGCGTAGTCGGGGGTGTCAATGGCCTCGGAGCTGATCGCCCAGTCACCCGCCTCCGCCAGCTCCGGGGTCAGGTCCGTGCCGGCGTTGATCTCGGCGCGGGTCGGCGAGGCGATGTTCGCGCAGGCGGGCAGGAAGTTGTAGTGCGTGACGCCCTGCGGGACGTACCTGTTCGACGCGGCGATGGGGGTGGCGGGCATCGGCTACTCCTCGTTTCCGGCGGATTCCCTGGCCGCCTTGGCGGATTCCCTGGCGGCCTTCGCGGCCTGGGCCTTCGTTATCGGCTCCGGCTCCGGCCCGGGGGTGTCCTGCGCCGCCTGCTCGTCGTCGGTCAGGAGCCGCCACCCGGCCCGGTAGTGGTGCGGCAGCGACTCGGCGGGGACCTCAGCGACTGACCCGTCCGACGGGTGGATGATCTTCACGTGCGCGGGCTCTGACATGCGGGGCCTCCTACTGGCTGATCGCGACGACGGCGCCGCTGACGGTGCCCGCCGCGATGTCGATGGTGGCGAGCCCCGTAACCGGGTCCGCGTAGACGGCTGCGGGCAGCGGGATGACCGTGATGGCGCCGACCGTCGCCGGCAGGGTGATCCGCCGGGCGGGCGCGGCAGCACCGGCCGGCGTCGCGGCGGGCAGGCCGTCGACGGTGGCGTCGCTGCGCACGCGCACGTCGACATTGACCGTGGACGCGGCGCCGTTGACGAGCATCAGCCCGATGCCCGCGCCGCACGGCGCCGTATGGGTGAAACCGCCGAGCGCAGCAGACTGGACCGCCGGGTTCAGCCCGGCGTGCCCCGCTACCTGTGTGGTGAAGGCCGTGGCCGCCATCGGTGCTCCTTCTAGGTGATGGTGTAGGCGTCGCAGTTGACGGTGAAGCGCAGCCGGGCGAGCGCCCCGGAGTTGGTCTGGTCGCCGCGCAGCGACCAGTCCGACAGCGACGCGTTCAGGACCGCGCCGCCGAGGGTGCTGTCCGCGCGGAGCAGGTCGCCGACCAATCCGTGCAGCGCCAGGGCCCGGTCACGGGCGGCGGCCAGATCCTGGTCGCCGTTCAGCACGCTGGCAGAGCAGTGGATGTCGTAGTTCTCCCGGTCGCGTGTCCCGGCCATGCCCTCCGGGGTGATGGTGCCCTCGATCGCGTACTCGTCGGTGCCGCCCGTGTAGCCGACCGACAGGCACTCCGGGTTCGCCGTGCTGGCCAGCCCCGGCCCGTCGGTGATGTCCGCCCCGGCCAGGAACGCCGTCGTGCGCAGCGCGGACAGGAGCGCCGTGGTCGCGGCCCCCGACGACGACCTGTAGCTCATGCAGGCTCCATCACTCCGTCGCGGATGAACCCGTGCCACCCGTCCGGCTGGTTATGCCAGATCGACGGTGACACCGTGATCCGGGGCGGCGTCCCGGTGACCGTCCACTTCCCGCCGCCAGTCGCGGCCTGCGTCGTGACCCATGACCCCCCGTCCGGCAGGATGATGAGCCACGACTCGCCGCCGAAGTGCCGGTCAGCCCACGGCACGCGGACCATCGCGCCGGGCGGTGCCTCCTGAAGCGACCCCCACAAGATGAACTCGGTGCCGTCCGGCAGCCGGTAGACGGCGCAGTCGTTCCGCTGCCACTCGTCAGCCGCTGCGAACTCATAGCCGCAGGCGCACCTCGCGGGCCACCGCCGGTCATCATGCGGCCAGTTGTCGCCGTGCACCGCCTCATGCTCGGCTTCGCTCACCTCGCCGAGAGACACGGACGCGTCGTGGTAGCCGGAGACGGGGCAGTCACCCGCGCCGTGCTTGAACCGCCGCAGCGACCGCCGGTAACGGCCGGACGGCTCCGCGACCACGAGCGGGATGCCGGTCACGATGACGGCACCATGTCCTGCTCCAGCAGCTCCAGCACCCGGCGCGGCACCGAGAACGACCAGCCCGACGTCGTCGTGTAGACCTCCTCGCCCTGGATCAGCACCGGGGCCTGCCCGCCGCGCTGCGTCTCCCACAGATGCCGCACCTGCTCCTTGCACGCCTGCAACCACGGCTCCCGCATCACCTTCCGGCCGGCCGTGTACGCCACATCCCACGGCCCCCACCAGAACGGGAACAGCGGCGCCGCCGGGCGCACGATCCCGGCTTCGAGGTCCGGGTTCAACTGCGCCGTCGTCCACGACGGGCCCGACGGCCACACCGACGTCACCGACTCCACCGACAGCACCGGCCGGTTCGGCAGCACCAGGCTCCACGCCTCGCCGCCGTCGACCCGGCTGGTGAACGACCGCCGCACGCACTTGCCGACCTTGTCCTCGACCATCTCGGTAGCGGCCTGGATGAAGTTCCGCAGCTCGTCGTCGTTGACCGACGACTTGGCGTTCAGGTGCAGCTTCATCTCCCCCAGGCCGACCATCGCCACGTACTGGCGGACGTTGAACACGTCCGCGCCCGCCCCATCGGGCTGGGTCGTGACCCACGACTCCTGGAACAGCCCGGCCATCGCCGGCTTGTAGTCCACAACCAGCAGCCCGGTTGTGGACGGCGGCAGCGGCACCGCCGGCGTGTCGACCGTGCCGTCGGGCAGCTCGATCGTCAGGACCGCCGACGCCGGGTTCGCCGGGTTCCCGCTGGCGTCGACGACGGCGAGGGTGGCCCGGTAGGTCTGCCCGAGGTCGATCACGGCGGTTTCCCTCCCGCTGTCACGTTGGAGACCCGGTCACCCCCGGCCGCGCCCCGCGCCGTCACGTCCCCGCCGGCCGCCGCGACCCTCACCCCGCCGCCGCCGGCGAAAGCCCGGCCGTAGTACACGGCAGCCTGGGTGAGGGCGGTCACGCCCGGCGCCGTGGCGAGCGCCACTGCGGCCTGCGCGATCGCCCGTGCCGCCAGCAGCGCCGTGACGGCGGGAGCCGTGCCGGTGCCCTGCGCGAGGCCCGGCGCCGCTGTCCTGGCGGCCTGGCCAGTCGGGCCCGGCGCGGTCCCGGTCCCGGCAGCCAGCCCGGCGGCCACGGCGGCGGCGCCGGTCGCGGTCACAGCCGGCGCGGTCCCGGTCCCGGCGGCCGGGCCGGCCGCTGCTGTCTTGGTCACCTGGACGGTCGCCGCCGGGGCGGCCCCCGTTCCCGACGCCGGCCCGGCAGTCGCCGTAACGGCCGGCTGAGCGGCCGGCGGCGGCGCGGTCCCGGTCCCGGCCGCCGGGCCCGCCTGGGCGTTTACCGCCGACGATGTGGACGCGGTGACACCTGGCGCGGTGCCGGTGCCCTGCCCGGGCCCGGCTGCCGCATTCGACGCCAGGGTCAGCGACGGAGCCGGCGCGGTGCCGGTCGCGGAGGCCGGCCCGGCCGCTGCGGCCTTGGTCACCTGGACGCCCGGAGCGGGCGCGGTGCCCGTTCCCTGAGCCGGGCCGGCGGCGGCGGCGAACGCGGTCTGCGCAGTGACGCCGGGCGCGGTGCCCGTGGCCGATGCGGGCCCGGCCAAAGCCGATGTGCCGGCCGACGTCGAGGCGGTGACACCCGGTGCCGTGCCCGTACCGGACCCTGGCCCGGCGGCGGCGTTCGACGCGAGCGTCAGCGCGGGAGCAGGCGCAGTACCGGTCCCGGACGGGGCGCCGGGGACGGCCCGGCCGGCCAGGGCCAGCGCCGGGCCGGGGGCCGTGCCCGTGCCGGCGGCCAGCCCGGCAGTCGCGCTGAACGCCGTCTGAGCCGCGACAGCAGGCGCAGTCCCGGTGCCCGCCGCCGATCCTGCGGACGCGTTCGACGCGAGCGTCAGTCCCGGCGCGGGAGCCGTGCCGGTGCCCTGCGCCGCGCCCGCGCTTGCGGACGTGCCGGACGGGGCGCCGGCCGCGTAGTGCGCGGACACCTGCGCCTGCGACAGCACCGACTTGTACAGGGCGACCTCGTCGAGCAGGCCCAGCCACGCGCCCACCGTGACCGCCGCCGCGTCGACGCCCATCGTGAACGCCGTCGATGTGTCGGCGAACGTCTGCGCCGTGTGCGTGCCGGCCTGGTCGGCGCCGTCGACGTAGATGTGCGGCTGGGTGGCCAGCGCCCGGGTGATGACGACGTGGTGCCACGCCGTCTGGTCGTTGAAGCTGGCCGTGGTGACGAAACAGTCGCCGGTGCCGGACTTGCGGATGACCCACTTGCCGGTCGAGTTCAGCCGGACGACGAACGCATTCGTGCCCTTGCCGAGCGAGTTCGCGATGGTCTGGCCGCTGGCGTAGCCGCCCCACTTATACCAGAACTCGATCGACCACGGACCGTCGCCGAGGTTGTACGCCGTGCCGGGGCTGGACGCGGTGCCGAGGTAGTCCAGGCCCGCCGACCCGGGGAGCGACACGGCGGTGTCCGGGTCGCCGGCGATGCCGCCCGCCGCGCCGAACGTCGGCGTGCCGGTAGCAGCAGCGTTCACGCCGCCTGCGCACGACACCGCCGGGGCGGCAGCGTCGCCGAGCCGGTAGTACACCGACGGGCCGTCCGCCGCGACCGTGGCCGCGTACAACCCGGCGGCGGCGATCGGCTGCGGGGCGGTGCCCGTGCCGAGCGCCGCGCCCGCCGCCGCGCTCGTCGCCGGCTGGCTCAGCAGCGCAATCGTCAGGAACGCTTTCGGCGACGCGGCAGCCTGCGTCCAGGTGGTCGCGCCGCTCGCCCCAGCCGCAGCCAGCGTGCCATCCGCGATGTACGCGCCGCCGCCTGACCCGGTGGTGATCTGCGTCCCGGCGCGCTTGGCCAGCCCGGCCAGGCTGGCGTTCGTGAACGTCGTGATCTGCGTGGTGGTCGAGTCGGTGCCGCATGCCGCGACGACCACGACCAGTTCGCCCGCGACGGTCGTAGTGACGCCGACGTCGGTGCCGGACGTGTCGGACGCGGCCTCGACACCGCCGTTGGTCACGTCCCACGGGTTCCCAGACGTGACGCAGCCCGAGTAGGCGAGGATGACGGCCCAGTTGTGGTCACCCGAGTCCGACATCGTGGGCGCGGTGAATCCGGCCACAACCCTCGCCCAGAACACCCGCAGGCCCGTGCCGGACCCGGACGTGCCGGCTGTGCCGGTGCCCTGCGGCGACCCGGTTACCTCAGCCCACGTGCCGACCGTCGACGTCGGCGCGGCAGTGCCGTTCTGGTTGCTGGTTTCCCAGACCAGCAGCAGGATGTCGTCGACCTGGATCCCCGCCGGCAGGGCAGGCGTTGCCGCATTCAGTGACGAGGAGACTGCCCCGGCCGCGCGGAAGGCGGCCGGCATGGGTTACTCGGGGTTCGTGCCAGAACCGGAGTTCTGCACAGCGGCGTAAACGCCGCCGTCACCCAGCGCGCCCGTGACCTGGGCGGCGAGCGCGTAACCGGTTTCTTCGGTGTCGGTTTCGAGGTGCAGCGTCCAGGTCAACTGCCCGTTGGCGGCCGGGCCGTTCGGGTCGTCGTTGGCCGGGGGGATCAGCGCCATCACCTGCTGGCCGGAACCTGCCGGGCGGATGCTGCCGTAGTTCTGGTTCCGCCACGTGCTCAGCCAGGTGTCGGCACCCAGCGCCTCCTGGACAGTCGCGTACTGAAGCGTTCCTATGAAAAGCAGCCGTGCGGTCATCTTGTCCCTTTCCTGTGGTCAGAGCGCGAGCCGGAAGATCCCGTTGACGTCCCAGACCACGGTGAATGTCCCGGCGGTCACCGCCGAGGGCTGCGTGCCGAACGCGTGGTACGTCATGCCGGGGTCGGCGACCGGCGTGGTGATCGTGTCGTCGTAGACCATCACGCCGTACGCCGACACCGTGACGTTGCCGCCGCCCGCCGTGTCGGCCGCGTCGTACCAGGCGGTCGCCGCCGTCGCGACCTGCAGGGCGCCCGAGACGAGGGGCCGCCCGCCCGCAACCCAGTTCGTCACGTCGGTGACCTCGGACGTGGAGAGCCACTGCCCGCCGGCGCCGTTGTACGCGTTGTGCGCGATCGTGTCGTCCTGGTTCGGCGTCGGCGTGTTCCCGAACAGCGCCGCCTTCGGCACGTCAGCCGCGCCGAGCGCCCACGCCGAGGTGTTCGCCAGCGCGTCGAGCAGGAAACTCCGCATGATCTTGCTGCTAGTCCCGAACGTCACCGCTCAGCCCTCCCCGCCCGCCGCCGCCGCCTTCAGGGCGTCTGCCTTAGCCCGCGCCGCCTCGGCTTCGGCCTCAGCGTCGGCAAGCGCCCGCCGGGCGTCAGCCAGCTCGGCGTTCAGTTCCGCCTTGGCGACCTTGGCCCGCACCTGCTCGACCACCAGGGCGACGTGCGCGGCGTCGGCTGCCGCCGCCGCGACCTCGCTGGCCAGCGGCACCGCCGGGCCGAGCTGGCCGTCTGCCGCGCCGGCCGTGCCAGCGCCGGATGCACTAGTCATCGGTGTGCAGTCCTCTCTTGTGTCGCCTCGCTCAGCGGACGTCGCTGACCCGGCCCTGCGCCAGCGGCGCGAACACCGCCAGGTCGTTGCTGCCGTCCGCCCGCTCGGTCCGCACCCCCGCGTACGGCCGGCCGTCATCACCAGACCGCTGGATCTCCGACCCCAGGTACTCCTCGCGGCCGACCGCGACGACCTTGCAGTCCATCCCGGCTGGCACGAGCGGCGCCTTGAGCATGTGCAGGCGCGGGCACGGGTGGAACCGGGCCGCGTTCGGCGGCAGCGGCCGGGTCCGGTCCTCCAGGCCGCAGTTCGGGCACTTCCAGTCCTGCCACGCGTCGAGCAGGACCGCGCCGCGCATCACGTCTTGCCGGCGGCGGCTTTGGACAGCCCGGCCTTGGCCGCAGGCTTCGCGGGCGTGGCCGCCTCTGGCTCGGACTCGGCGGCCGGTTCCGGGGCCAGCCGCGCGGCCCGCGCCTCCCGCGACGCCGCCAGTTCCTCGCTGGTGCCGATGACCTTGGCGGTCACCACGTCGTTGGGCAGCTTGGCCGTCGGCTCGAACAGTTCGCCGACCTGGTACAGCAGTTCCCCGTTCGCGCCGTGGGCCGGCTGGGTGACCATCAGCAGGATGCGGTCCGTCATCGCGGGTTTCCCTTCCTCGGGTCCGGTTACTCGCCGGCGGGCTTGGGCTCGGCTGCCAGGTACGGGGCGACCGCGCCGTCTTTCAGCACGATGTTGACCTCGCTGTGCGCGTACCCGAGGCTGTCGAGCATCCCGGTCAGCTCGGCCAGCTTGTAGTAGCCGTAGATGTCGTGCCGCTCGATCAGCAGCTTCGGCCGCAGCCGGTCCAGGGTGCCCGCCATGCCGGTCAGCGCCCGCAGGTCCGCGCCCTCGACGTCGAGCTTCACCAGGTCGATGCGCGGCTCGCTGGCGAGCAGGTGATCCAGCGGCACCGCCGGCACTGTCCCGTCACCGTCCCCCAGCCCGGCGGGCAGCACCCGGGTCGACCCGCCCGCGACCCGCCGGTTCGGGTCGTCCAGCCGCAGCCGGGTGACCTCGTCCCACGCGGCCACGTTCAGCACCTCCACGTTCGCCACCTGATTGAGTTCCAGGTGCGCGCGCAGCACCGCCGCCGTGGCCGGGTTGGCCTCCACCGCGATCACCGCCGACGCCCGCTTCGCCATCCGCAGCGACCACCGGCCAACATGGGCGCCGACGTCCAGGAACACGCCGCCCTCGGGCAGCATCCCGGTCAGGACCGGCTCCAGCCACTCCTCGTGCCCGGTCGCGATCCAGTCGTCGGTATGCCCGCCACGCTGGATCCACCGCAGCCCGTCCGACTCGGCCGTCGGCAGCGGCAGGCCGCCCCGCCCCGCGCTCACCGGGGCCGCGCCCGCGTACTGGGCCAGCATCTCGACCAGCGGCTTCCAGTACTGCGCGTACACCAGGTCCGCGTCGTACTGCTCGGCGAAAGCCCTCGCCCTCTGCCGCAGGCCCGGGTTCCTGGCTGTCCGCCACGCCCGGTCCAGCGCCGTGCCGACCGACCTGACCAGCGGCGTCGCCCACCACGCCTCGTCGTCGGGCTGCCAGTACGGCTGACACTCAGCGGCCCACCCGGCGCCGAGGTACTCCGGCTGCGCCGAGTTGTCGCCGACGATCACCGGCACCCCGGCCGCCTGGCACTCCATCGCGGGCAGGCCGAACCCCTCCCCGTACGACGTCATCAGGCCGACGTCGGAGCAGCCCAGCAGCCGCGCCACGTACGTCGGCGTGTAAACCCCGCTGACCTGGCCGTACATGTCGCTGATGTGGGTGCAGTCCATCAGGCCCAGGTCATCGAGCAGCGGCACCAGGTCCAGCCCGTAGGGGCTGCGGGCCATCGTGTGCAGGAACAGCCGCGCCTCCGGGTGCCGGCCCCGGAACGCGGCGAACGCGGCCAGGTTCTCGCCGAACGCCTTCCGCGCCGGGCTGGTGCCCTTGTTCGCCGCCACCATCGTCACCAGGAACGCGTCCTGCGGCACCGTCAGCCGGTCCCGCGCCTCCGCCCGCTCCGCGTCGTCCAGCGGCCGGAACACCCCGCAGTCAATGCCGTGCGGCGCGAAGTACGGGTCCAGGCCCGCGTTCCGCATCGCCGTCACGCCGTGCTGGCTCATCGCGATCGGCAGCGCCCGCGACGCCTTGAAGAACCCCCGGTCACCCGCCGACAGCTTGTCGGAGTGGACCGGCGTCCACACCGCCGTCGCCAGCCCTGCCAGGCTCCCCGGGTCCAGGCACCAGGCGTCATACAGCGCCAGGACCAGCCCCGGCCGACCGGCGAAGAAATGCCGGGCGTGCTCGCCGATGATGTCGTTGTTGCAGGCCACCAGGCCGACCGGCAGGCACAAGATGTCCTTCCAGTACTGTGGCTGGCCGTTCAGGCCCGTCATGCACGCGATCGCCACGTCGTGGCCGTCGGCCTTCAGCCGCTCGGCGAGCAGCGCGGTCTGCTGCCCGTAACCCGACGCCAGCCACGGCCCGTTCGAGTCGAGCAGGATCGGGAACCCGGTCACTGCGCCACCGCCTCATACGTCGCAGCGAAGATCGCCGGCTTGCACGGGTAGAACTCGCCCTCCACGCCCCGGATGACCCAGTCGCCCGGGTCGGCGTGCATGGTTCCCTCCAGCGTGCGGATCTCGATGTGCGGCACCGGGACGCCGTCGTCGTAGGTGTAGCGGACGTCCCCGCCGCACCACCTGGCCAGCCGGACCGCCGTGGCCTCCCGGTTCACGTCGTCGGCGAACAGCTCGGCGTCGACCACGACGGGCCTCTTGCGGAACTTCATGTGATCTCCCCTATGGTGTCCGGGACGCGGCGCGCATAGGGGTACACGCCGCGCCCCGGAGATGAAGGTGACGCCGGCCGGTCAGCCGGTGCCGTTGGCGAGCCACCGAAACGCGTTGGCCGTCGCGACGCCGCTTCCTACGCGCCAGTAGTAGAACCAGCCCTGCTGGCCGGTAGGCATGTTCGCCGTGCCCGCGCCCTTGATCAGCGGGTCGAACAGCATCGTGGTTCCGATGCGGTCCACGATGACGAACTTCGACCAGTCGCCGAACACGGCGAGCGCCGAGGTGAGCGCCGTGCCGATCGCCGTGGACGCGGTGAGCGACGGCGACTCAAGGATGGGCTTGTCGAGCAGCCGCTCCGGCTGACCGGCGCCCAGGTTGGCCCAGAAGGACCCGCCGCCGTACTGGTCGAGCGCGCGGATCGCGTTGATGTTGCGGATGTTCGACACCCAGCCCACCCGTGGCGACAGCCGGAACCTGGCGCCGAGCGCGGCGTTCAGGTTGTAGATGTTCACCACGCAGCCGGTGCCGGCCGACAGGCCGCCCACGGCCACGGTGCCGCCGAGGGTGGACGCGAGGACGCGCTGCGCGGTGCCCATCGCGTTGATGATGCCGAGCGGCTGCCCGGCCGTCAGCACGCCGCCGGTTCCGACCGCGAACGCCAGCTCCTCGGCGACGTCCTTGGCGTCGGCCAGGAGCCCGGGGAGCTGCTCGGCGAAGTTGGTGTCGCCCATGACCTCGAACGACCCCAGGACCCACGCGGCGCCCTTCTTGGGGTAGATCTGGATCTGCCCGACGGCCGGGTTGGCGTCGGTGGCCTGGCCCGCCTCGTCCAGCCACGCCGTGGTCACGCCCGCGCTGTTCACTCCCTGCCACGCATTGGACGTGGTCTGCTTGACCTCCGCAAGCCGCCGGTACGGGTTCGTCGACCCGTCGGAGGTCAAGATGATCGTCGGGTCAAGCACGTACGGCAGCAGGTAGCCGCCCGATGCGGTTCCCAACGTCAGGGACCGCTGCGCGGACCGCAGGCCCTCGCCCTGCGGGTCGTTCAGGTACTCCTCGAAACTGTCCATGTACTCGTCATGGCCGGTCAGGAGCATGTGCCGGGCGATGTTCGGCGACCCCGCCTTCCGGGTCGCCGCCTCGCCCCGGTCGCCGAACAGCAGGCCCCGCTTGTCGTGCAGCTCGACCGCGTTCTTGGCGCGGGCGATCATGTCCTTCGGCGTGACCAGCATCCGGCGGACCTTGTCCAGCTCGGCGAACGGGTCGAGCCGGGTCATGAACTCCGGCGTGCGGGTCCGCTCGATCGTCGCCACGCTGCCGGCGTCGCCGCCGCCGCCGTCGCCGCTCTCCCCGCCGCCCTCGCGGGCCGACCGGTTGATCAGCTTCAGCTTCTCCATGCGCTCCACGATCGGCGCCTTGCGGGCGTCCAGATCCTGGTGCTCCTGGATCAGCGTGTCACGGAGGTCGCCGTGGTCCTCCTCGGTGGTGTCCTCTGCGGTGGCGAGGGCGTTCAGTTCCGACCTGATGGCGGCCTGCCGCTCCTCGATCTCGGAGAGCTTCATGTGCTTGTGCCTCCCGGCAAGGTAATCCCCGCCGCCGCGCACTGCTCCTCGTAGCGGAGCAGGTACAGGCGGCGGGAGATGGACCGCGACGGGGCCAGGTCCGGCTGGCGTCCGGTGCCGGGGTCCTCCGGCGGCTGATAGCCGTCGAAGGCCTCCAGCTCCTCGTCATCGGCGAGACCGGGATCGTCCCCTGTGAGCGAGCCCGGAAGCTGCATGCGGACGCCGAGGATCTCGGCGCCGGAGTAGGCGGGGAACGGCGTCGGCCCGTACTCCCGCAGGCCCAGCACGAGCCGCTTGACCCGCGTCAGGGCGCCGCCCCGGGCCCGGTACTTGTCACCGGGGCCGCGCAGGGCGGGGGCCGAGCGGATGATGCCGCCCGTGAACGACTGCGACAGGATCGACCCGGAGCGGACGGCCTCCAGGATCTCCTCGCCCAGCGCGGTGGCGTTGTACAGCGTCCGGGTGAGCAGGCCGCGCTGCTCGGGCCGGATGTCCTTCGGCACGCCGATCGGGATAGAGAACCGCTCCGCCGGGGTGCCGTGGATCGTCATGCCGTGGTTGAACAGGCACGCGACCCGCCAGAACCCGCCGTTGCGGTCCGGGTGCGCGGCCCGGATCGCCTGGTCGAACGCCGTCTGGTCGATCTCCTCCTCGTAGTGGCCCTCGTGGTCGTGGATCTCGGCGGGCTGGGCGAACACCGCCGCGTACGCCTCGACCAGCCGCCCGGAGCCGTCACCCTCGGCGCGGGTGATGATCCGGCACTCCTCCAGCGGGTAGGGCCGGAAGAACTCCCCCGCCGCCCGCGACGCGCTGCCGTCCGCCTTCTTGCGGGCCGCCGCCGCGAGCTGCTTGAACTTGCCCTTGCCGTACTTCTTGCGGCCGATCCACGCTGCCAGCGCCCCCGGGTCGCCCGCGCCCTTGGCGGCCAGCGACGACTTCAGCTTCGCGAACCGCGCGCCCGTCCCGACCGCCGCAGCCCGGTTCACCTTGCCGCCCGTCCCCGACATCCCGGTCTGCCCCATGTTGTCGGCGGCGTCGAAGTGCGACACTGCCAGGCCGGACAGGTCGGGCAGGTCGGAGTGGTCGCCCTCCCAGCTCTCGTCCAGGCCGTCGGCGTCGTACTGGCCCGTGCGCCCTGTGTCCGTGCTCATCACGTCACCGCTCCTCGTCGCCTTCGCCTTGGCTTTCAGCGCTTCCCACTCGGCGACCGCCGCCGCCGCCTTGGCCCGTGTCTCCGGGGTCACGTCCCCCCCGCCCTCCGCCCACCGCTTGCACACCCCGACGGCCATCTGGATGGCCTGCGACTCGCCCATGCCGCGCTGCTCGCGCAGGTCGTTGGCGATGTGCTGGATGTAGGCGGGGAGTTGCATGCCCTTGTGGTGCCACAGCCCCTGCTCGGTGTGGCCGACCTTCTCGTGCGTCATCGCGGACACGGCGCCGCCTTCCGGGCATGACTGAGGGCCAGGCCCCGCCTGTTGCGCGGGTCTGGCACTTCCTGGTGGCCGGCTAACGCGGTGCTACAGCGCCGCCGTCCTGGCCTTGGCCTCCAGCGACTTCGCCTCCGCCAGCAGGCCCGCGATCTTGCCGCGCAGCTCGGTGATCTGGTGGCTGCGCCGCACCGCGACCGCCCGCTGCCCGCGTGCCGTGCCCCGGTGCCCCGCCGCCGCCTTGCGGTGGTGCAGCGCCAGCGTCCGGTGCTTGTGCGCATGCTGTGCGTGCTGCGTGCTGGCCTTGGCGGCCTTGGCGGCCGACGCAGCCTGCCGCGCCGAGTGCTTCGCCGCCGCTGCCGCCTTCTTGTGCGCGGCGACAGCCTGCCGCATCTGGGCGAGCAGCCTGTCCAGTTCCTGCTGGAGCCGGCGCGCCTGCTCGCGCAGCGCCGCCGCCCGCTCCAGCAGGTTCCGCTTCCGGTCGCCGCCCGGCTGCCGGCCGGCGACGGGCGGGGTGCCCTTGGCCGTGCCGCCGCCACCCGAGGGCGCGGACGCGAACTGGCCGCCGCCTGGCCCCGCCGGGGCGTGGAGCGGGTTGAACCGTGCCGCCTCCGCCGGCTCCTCGGCGCCCTCCAGCAGGATCGCCAGCTCGGCGTCGTCGCGGTCCAGCTCGGCCACGTCGATCTCGCCCGGGTCGGCGTCGTCGCCGACAACCACGGCGGTCCGCGTCACCGCGCCGGCCAGGGCGCCCGGGTCGGCGTCGTGCGCCGTGAGGCTGTCCGCCGCGCCCGGCGCGCCGTGCGCGGCCAGAGGCCGGTCCGGGCCACCGCCTGGCCCGGCCGCGAACTTCCCCAGCCTGTCCCTCGGATGCTCAGACGGGACGAACCCTGCTCTCGCCAGCATGGCGTCGCCGAGCTGGCCAAGGCCGGCCCCGGCAACCAGCTCCGACGCCCGCGCGACCAGTTCCGCAGCGGCCTTGACCGCGTCCTCGTGCAGCAGGCCGCCCTGTTCGAGGACCGCAGTCATCAGCCCGGCAGCCTCCTGCCGCTGCTCGCTGCCCGGCGCCGTCACAGCTTCTTGGCCCAATCCACTAGTTCCTGCGCCCACAGCGGGACACCCGCACCGACGATCGCCGATAGCTCACCAGGCCCGAGGGAGCCGTGGGAGCCGTGGGACGCCATGACCAGCGCGATCGCCACACCCGCCGCGACGAGGGCGCAGTGGATCGCCGCCTTGACCCGGTGCTTGTGCCGATCCTCGGCGTCCTGGATGTCCTCGGTGCGCCTGAACGCCTCTAGCGTGTCCTTCTGGAGCTGAAGCAGTTTCTTGATGTCGGCCTGGTGCTCCACGCCGAGGCCGGCAAGTGCCTTGTCGAGGTCTGCCTGTGTCAGTGCGGCGGAGCCGCCGCCGGCCTTCTTGGCGAACTTGCCAGCCCGGTCACGCGGGTGCTGCGACGGCGTGAAGTCAGCCCGGGCAAGTTCCTCGCCCCACGCCCAGCCCAGCCCGCCGCGCCGCGCGGGGGAGGGGGCGACCCCGCCTGGCGCGTCGATGCCGAACACGGTCAGCGCCGCCGCCCACGCGCCGCCGCCGTGCGCATCCCACCACGCCGGGTCCTGCGCGGCAGCCAGCGCCCGGATCCGACCGAGGTCCATTCCTGAGTCGTCCACCGCAGCCACCCGCTTATGCCCTCCGTGCAACGCCATGATGTGGTAGTCCGGGTTGTCGAACCGGCCGTAGTCCCACCCCGGCGGGGCTTCCTTCGGGTCGAACGGATACCGGGCGCTGTCCTCGAACCCGACCGTGCCGTACATCTTCGGCAGCGCCGGCCCGAAGCACTCGATGTAGTTCGCGCCGTACCGGGCCACCGCCCGCCGCAGCAGCGCCAGCCCCATGCCCCGCCGGCCCGACGTGTTGAACACCGCCGTCGGCTCGATCCGCCCGTCACCGTGCGGACGGACCAGGATCCCCGCCTTGCCCCCCGCCGCCAGGACCGGCGTCATGCCGCCTTCCCGGATCTGCGCCGGCGTGTAGTGGTTCACGAACGCGGCGAACGGGCTGCCCTGGAACGCCGCCTCGAACGCCTTGGAGAACTCCTCCGGGCTCGCCTCCCGGGCGTCGGCCAGGACCGCCGGGGAGTGCTTGATCCAGCCGCCCGCGTTCTTGGCGCCGAACTGGCCGAGCCGATCACGCGGGTGCAGCTTCTCATCCCACCGGGCCAGCTCGTCCCAGCCGGCCAGCGCGGTCACTTCCTGCTCCCCCGCGCCCCGTTAGGCATCGGCGGCGACGGCTGGAACTGGCCCGGCTTCGCGTTCGGCACGTTCGGCTTGCCCACCCCCGGCAGCGCCTCCGGCTTCCCGGCCTGCGGCGGGCGGCCCGGCCCGATCGCCTTCTGCACCACCGTGCCCGCGATCCCCGGCGCCGGCGTCGCCTGCCCGCCGGTCTGCCCCAGGTGCTCCGTCTCCGTCACCCGGCCGGCCATGCCCGGCGTCGGCGCGTTCGGGTCGGGCTTGAGCTGGCTGATGTCCCCGCTGTCAGCCGCCGCGATCGCCGACTCGCGGGTGAACCCCGCCGAGACGAACGACTGCACCGCCTGCGCCTTCACCAGCGTCGTCTGCCCGCGCTGCAGCTCGCCCTCGCGCAGCGCCGCGATGCCCGACACGTCGAACCACAGCTTCACCCCGACCAGCGGCACGTTCGGCACCAGGTGCTGGAGCACCGCGCACGCCTTCCGCCAGCGCGGCCTAGCCCACAGGTCAGACAGCCGGCGCACCGCCGCCTGGTAGTCGCCCTGCTCGAACCCCAGGATCACGTCCAGGCCCGGCCCCGCCGCCGCGCAGATCCGCCGCTCACCAACGTGGGTCAGCGCCTCAAGCTGAAGCTGCTCCAGCGTCGACCCCACGACCGTCGCGTCCGCGCCCTCGTCCAGGACCCAGATCTTCCCGGCGTTCTCCGGGCCGCTGTGCTTCGCGGTCAGCCGCTTCGCCAGCGTCTCGACCGTCTCGTCCTTCAGCTTCCGCGTGTACTTGACCACGATGCCGGGCATCGCCCCGTTGTCCAGGTGCGTCGTCCGGTAGCTCGTGATCGCGTCGTCGCCCCGGACCTCCCGGATCAGCGACACCAGCCACGACATGCCCCGCCAGTTGGCGTCCGGGTCGATCGTCGGGCTGTTCCCTGTGAACCAGATGCTGCCGCGCCGGCGGGCCAGCCATGTCTGATTCGGCGTACGCGGGCACCACACCCGGCCGTCATAGCCGACCCGGCGGATGCGGAACCGCCCGTGCCTCTCCTGCGGGTAAATGTGCAACTTAGACAGCATCCGCGCATTGGTCATCCGGTAGCCGGCCTGGTTCACGGACCCTTGCCTCAGCGACACCGCCGACCCGGCGAGGATGCACGCCAGCGCGAACGCCTCAGCCGCAGCCGGGTCACGCTGCGCTAGGCGGCGCGGCCCGTTGTTGTCCGCCAGCAGCGACACCGCGATAAAGAGATCAAGCTGGGCGCGGGTCAGCGCGCGCAGGAACACTGTGGTCACTATCTTGCCCGGCGCATGCGCGGTGAGCACGTCCCCGGCCGCTGAATTCAGCCGAAAGATCACGTTGCGCCCGGACAGGTTCTCGCTCCACCGGGGCAGCGAATGACTGGCGCGCCGGTCAGGCGCGGCCGGGCCGAACAGCGTGGTCAGCGCAGCCCTGATTCGGACTACGTTCGGCTCGCTGACGACCGCTGACTGGCTGATCGTCACAGCCCGTGTCGGCCGGCCATGCCTGCGCCGGATGCAGCCCTCAGTCCAGAACCAGGCAACCGCCTCCACCAGCGCATCGGACCACTTCGGATCCGCCGGCAGGTCCGACGGGATCGCGGCCACCGGGATGCGGTCACCCGCCCCGATTGTCTCCGACGTCACCCACCGCCGCCCGTACGTTTGGCGGCGGGAGATCCTGTACTCCGCTGGCCAGCGGTGATTCGGCGTGGTCAGCGAACTGTGATCGCGGCCCTCCATTGAGATCATCTCGCGGCGTGCCGCCGGGAACACGCATACCTCAGTGACCGGCTGCCATTCCGACATGCCGGTCTGGTGATTCAGTGTCAGCGCCTCATCGCCTGGCCGAAGATCATCAACGCTCTTCCACCCGCCGGCGGTGAGGATCTGCGTTTCCTCATCAACGCAGTAGTGCGCCACCTCGTCGACCGTGTAGAACTGGGGCTCCCGGTCGATGCCCAGCGGCCGGACATCCTCGATGTAGCCGACCGGCTGCTTGTAGACCCGGTCCTGGGTGTCGTGCAGCTCGGCCGACACGATCGTCACCAGGTCCGCCCGCATGACCCGCAGGCTGTTCTCCGAGTCGTCCGACGGCTCGACCCGCTGCACGTACGCGTTCCCGGCCGTGGAGTCGCCGACCTCCAGCCGCGACCACAGCTCCCCCGCGTCGGCGTTCGGCCACGGGTGCTCCAGGATCGTCAGATCCTGCGTGCCGAACAGCGACTTGTCGGCCTGCCGCTGGAACTGGAACACCGCCTCGGACAGCAGCGCCTGCCGTGTCTCCACGCACGCGAACACCGGCCCGTTCGCCTTGTACGCCTCCCGGGCGTGCCGCACGATGTGCTGCGCGACGCCCTCCCGCGACCGGCCGCCCGGGTCGTTCGACGACACCTCGTACGCGCCGGACCACATCGCCTCGTTGTAGCCGGCCAGGCGCGAGATGCCCATCCGGTCAATCAGCCTGGTCACGGGCCGCTCCGCCCGGCCAGGTGCCGCAGTTCCTGCGCCGCCCGCTCGACCGCGTCCGCCAGGGTGGGCGCGGAACCCGTGGACCGGCTGGACGGCGCGTCAAGCCAGCGCACATCCCAGTCCCACGCCCCGTCGCCGCGCGACACCAGTTCGGCTGTCAGCCTCATCGCCTCAGACGCTCCACGTCCAGGACGTCCTTGACCGTCCGCGCGCCACGGCGCGGCCGACCGTCCCCGTCATCCCGCGCCAGCCCCCACCCGGCCACCACCACGCCCTCGGCGATCAGCATCAGGCCCAGGCACCACGTCCCGACCAGCGCCCCGCCGCCCAGCACCATCAGCGCCCCGGCCAGGGCCAGTGCCGCCGACACCAGCGCGTGCCGGTTCTTCCGCGCCCGCTCGGCCGCCATCCGGGCGCGCCCGGCCAGCCGCACCGCCTCCGCCCGCCACAGCACCGGCAGCCGCGACGCCAGCGACCGCCTCGGCGCCGAGTGCACCGCCACCTAAGATCACCCACGCTCCCGGCTCGCCCGCACCATACGGCGCCTTGACCGACTGCACGTACATCGCCTCGCTGACCGCCACCACGGGCGAGATGTCCACCCCCGACTTCTTCCGCCCCCACGCCTTGCCCGCGTCGCCGATGTCGCGGGTCGTCGCCCCGGCCAGCGCCAGCGTCAGGTCGTCCTGGCTGCGGTGCTTCAGCGACGTCGCGTCGTCGTCGGTCACCGCGTCGAAGAACAGCGAGTACGACTGGGCGACCATGCTGGCGTCCAGGATCATCACCTCGGCCGCCAGGTTCTCCTCCGCCAGCGCGTCCCGCAGATCTTCCGCAATCGACTCCTCGTGCGACTTGTCGGAGATACCGACTGCGACCACGTCATGGCGCTGGCAGATCGCCACGACCCGCTTGATCGTCCAGTTCGTGCCGCCCTGGTAGTCGGCGACCTCCACATGCCACAGCCCGTCCGGCCGCCACCCCGCCAGGCCGATCGCCGCCGCGCCCCGGTCCCCGGCGAACACCACCGCCAGGGACACCTGCCCGCCGTCAGTCTCGGACTCCATGTCGACCGCGCCCGCCCACTGGAGCAGCGGGATCACGACCGAGTCCCCGGCGGGCTTGTCATGCCAGCCCATCCGCTCCCGGCCGAACACCTTCGGCGCCCAGCCGCGACGTTCTGTCGCGATATGCTCCATGCTGATCCGCCGGCCCATCGCCGGGTTCGCAGTCTGCCAGCACTTCGGGTCGTCGCAGCCGCAGCCCCGTGTCTCCCGCGCGTGGTCGCACTTGACGCCCCTGGCGCACGCCACCTCCGGGTCCGGGGCGCAGAACTCGACGTACACCAGCCGACTCTCAGCCGCCGCCACCGCCGGGTCCGAGCACGCCGCCCGGCCCCGCCGCACCAAGTCGTGCAGAACCTCGGACTCCTCATGCGCCGCGCTCGACCCCGTCACCACCTGCGGGTCGCCGTGCATCGACCGGGCCGCCAGCGTCGGCATCAGCCCGGAGACGTGGCTGTTCTTCACCTTCCAGCCCTCGTCCAGGATGATCTTCTCGCCGGTCAGGCCCGCGCCGCCGTCCGGCGTCCGGGTCTTGAACAGCAGCCGCGCCCCCGACTTCAGGCCGATCTCCTGGTCCCGCTCGCCCCGGTGAACGTAGCGGACCTGCCGCCGGAGGAACGCCGCGCCGCTGATGATCTGGTCAAGGTCGTGGAAGTGCCCGGCGATAACATCCCACTCCTGCCCGGTCCACACCACCGGGTCGTCGCCGAACAGGAACGTCCAGCCCAGCGCGGCCTGCTTCTCCACCGCCGTCTTGAAGTTCTGCCTGGCGCCGATCAGGACCGTCTCATAGGCCACCGACCGGCCGAACCGGTCCCGGCCGAAGATCGCGTCCAGGCACAGCCGCTGCTCGCCGTCCGGCCCGTACCCCGCCTGCGCGCACAGGTCCGCCACCTGGTCGCCGTCGGTGTAGTCGTACGACGGGATGTGGCACCAGGCCGGCTCAACCAGCGTCAGCGCGCTCACGTCTCCCCATCAGCGCGCCCGTGCCCTCCTGCGCTACCAGCCGATGCTGTCGAACTCCCCGCGCTTCGCCCCGTGCGTGAACGCGGCCCACTCCGACTCCGTGAACCGCAGCACCGGCCCGTCCGGGTCCTTGCTGTCCCGCAGCGCCACACCGCCCTCGGGCAGCGCCGCGACCTCGACGCAGTTGCTGTTGCTGAACGACAGGCTTGACTTGACCCACTCCATGTGCAGCATCCTCTCCAGTGAAACTTGCACCGAGAGGCTAGCAGGTTCGCGTCACCGGGCGCTGGCGCGCTGCTCACGCCGCTTCGCCACCTCATCCCGCCCCTGCTGCACCGGGTCATCCGGCGCCGCGTTCGCCAGCGCCCGGCTCATCGCCGACGAGTATTCCCGCGCCAGCGCGGCCAGCGCAGCCCCGCCCTCACCGCCCCGGTCCAAAGCCTCCGCCAGCTCCAGCGCCACCAGCCCCGCCGCGCTGCCCTCCCGCCGCGCCAACTTGAGCTCGCGCAACGTCGCCGCCTGGATCCGCCTCCGCCCCCGCCCCGGCGGTGCCGCAGGCCGCCCCGGCGGCCTCGGCGCGATGTGCGCACGATACCGGCACCGGTCCGAACAGAACCGCTTACGGCCCCGGGCAGCGAACCTGACGCTGCAACCCGGCCCCTCGCACGACTTCACAGCCCGATCGTACGGCCCGCCCAAACGTTGACGACCGTGACCACGGACGCACGCTGGCTGTGGGCGGAGTCAATGGAGCGGTGGACGGAATGCACTATTTGCCCGAATGGCCCGGGCTGTCGCCAACCGCTCTTCGCGCGTTGATGCAAGCGGGATGTCGGCGAAGACATCGCCGTACCGATTTAGCCGATGGTAGTGGGGGGCGCAGCAACCCCGGCCGAATGATCCTTTGGCACTGCATCCTGTAACCCGGCAAGTCTGACCACGCGGGCGCTTCGGCTTCAAGTGGCGGGCGGTGATGCATGACGCGCATGTCGTGCTGTTCGCTCTTGCTTTCTTGATCACACTGCCACACATGCATATGCGTATCGGGTCGTGCAACGGGCAGCGCCTAGCAGTGATTCTCTCGCCACAGATATCGCAGTAGCGGGGTCTGCGTTCGGGCCTTGGCCTGGCTTCTAGGTCTGCGCCGAAGTCGAGGATGCCCTGCAGGTCGGGCGTGTTGCCTCGTGCCATGTTGCAGCCGAGGTGTGCTGCCCGCTTGTTGAGCGCGGTGTCTGAGCCGCCGTGTGAGAGGGGCACGATGTGGTCGATGCTGGGTGAGCGCAGGTGCGGGTACTTGTAGGTCTTGCCTATGCGCTTGCGGCAGATGCCGCAGATCCAGCGATCCCGGTCCCTGACCTCATCGTCGGTGACGCCGTCGTACCCTGCGGCGTTCAGCCACATCCGCCGCTTGCGGGCTTTGGCGAGCGCCTTGGTCGCACGCTGCTCGGGTGCCTGTGCAAGCCGGCCTTGGCTGTTGCGCCAGCTAGTTGCGCAGGACTTGGAGCAGAACCGCTGCGGCGGCTTGCCTCTTGTCCTTGATCCTGGCGTGTAGATGACATGGCAGTCCGGCCACTCGCATTCGCGTGGCTCGCGCTTGCTCATGGGCACATCGTCCCGTACGCCACCGACGGTCCATGTTATCGTGCAGGTCAGCGGGGACTGGCATGAATACGCCGTACTTGCCCATCGTAATCAGCCATCCAAGGCCGGGTCTGCGGTCAGGGCCGCCAGCCTGGCTGCTTGCCAGGCTGGTTCGCATCGGGCGCGCAGGTCATCGGTGAGGCGGCTTCCTGGGGGCAGGGCGGACAGGATGTGGTCGGCCTCGCTGGGCGTGTGCCTGTAGGGGCGGTACTTGCCGCAGAGGGCACACCTACCGTAGTCGCCCCGCTCGGTGAGCGGGTCGTCGCAGTGGCATGTCTCGTGGGCACTGGCCACGGTGTCGCAGCCGTGGTGGTACAGGCCGGGTTCGCCTTTCCGCCAGGGTGACCTGGGGGCGTCCTGCTGGCGGCTTATGTTGACGGGGTCGTGCTTGCGGGAGGGCCCGCCGCACCAGGCGCAGCGGGTGAGGAGCCATCTGCGTGCGGCCTGCCAGGGGTGGACCTGGATCTGCCAGTGGTGCACGTGCCAGCGCCAGGCCCTGTGCCGCCTGGTGGTGTAGGTGCCGTCTGCCTGGCGGGTGCGGGTGTAGTGCCGGCAGACCTCGCCTGAGTCGCGCCCGCCGGGCTCGGCATGCCAGACCGTGAGCAGGGGCGGCCACCAGTAGTCGCGGCCGGCGAGCCGCCAGTGTGACAGGTAGGAGGAGGGCCGCCACCAGGGGAACGGGCCGTCGGGGTGCGGCGGGTCGTGTTCCCGGCAATACGCCGTGTGCTGGTGGTTCAGGCGAATCCGCCAGCGCACGCCGTCGGCCCGGGTGCCGGTTGCGGGCAGGCTGCTGCGCGACGGCCAGGGGCGGCGGACGGTGAACGCGACGACGAGCGGGTCGTGCACGAGGGCTAGTCCATGCCAGGCGCGAAGCTGCCTTCGTGCAGGGTGGGGGTGCCGAGGGCTTCGGCGTTGGCTTCGGTGATGGCGAGCCGTTCAGCGACGGATTCGTGCATCTCCTCGGCGCAGCCGGCGGTGTCGGGGCCGTCGGGGACGGGTTCGGGTTCCTCGTGGGTTACGGCCATGAACGCTGGGTCCATGTTGTACCTCCTACAGGTCGCGGCTGGCGATGCCGTTGGTCCGGCGATTTCACTCGGGCAGGTCGGCGGCGATCATGCGCAGGGACATGATCGCGGCGAGCACGACTGGGGGCAGCAGGTTGTCGCTGTCCTCAAGCTGCTGGGCGATCTTGCGGAGCTTGCCGGGGATGCCCTGGCTGGCGACGTCGCGGCGGCGGACGATGACGATCTCGTCGGGCCGGTAGATGTGCTCGGCCTGGTCGTTGCGGATGCGGTAGCCGACGATCTCGTACGCGTGGGCCTCGGCCTGGCACTGGGTGCAGAGCTGCGGTCCGCCGCAGCGGGCCTTGGCGCCGTCGGGGCGGGGTTCGACGTGGCCGTGCGGCCCGATCATTCGCCGCACCGAATAACCGCCATGTCCCGCACGTCGTCGAGGACCGCGAACGTCAGGCCGCGCGCCGCACCCCACTTCCTGATCCGGTCGGCCTGGTCGGCGGGGAGCCGCCGGTTGAAGGCGATCACGAGGACGTCGCCGGGCTTGACGATCGCCGCCTTGTCAGGGGTGATCTCGGCCGGCAGGCGCATGCCGTCGTCGTGGCGGCGGATCGGGATCTCAGCCATTCGCCGGCTCGCTCTGGTGCAGCGGCGTCACTTCTGCCGATCCTGCCGCGTCCCGCTCGGCCAGCAGCCAATACGTCTTTCCGCCATCGCCGGAGAACGCTGTCGAGTCGCGCTTGTTCTGCCACATCGGGTGACCGCCTGACTCCTTCGTACGGTCCATCCACTCGCCGGGGTCATCAGTGAGCGGGCTCAGCGCGCGGAATTGCAGCAGCTCGTGCAGGACCGGGATGGCGACGCTTGCGCTGCCGCCTGAGTGCCCGGCGGACGCGAACTCGGTGATGACCCGGCAGTACCAGTCGATCACGCCTGGTTCCTCGCCGATGCGCTGCAGCTCGTGGCGGGCGTGTTCAACCAGGTTCACTGGCAGCCTCTCCACCGGTCCAGGTGAAGATTTTCGTGCCGTCCTGCTCGACGGACTCCTCCACGTAGTGCGGGGCCTTCGCCGTGGCCGCCGGGACGCCGCCGCCCCACCCGGACGACACCTCCCCCGCCGGGCCAGGCTCGCTCAGGTGCGACGGCCCGATGTAGAAGTCGGTCACGTCGGCGGGGAACCGCAGCGTCTGGCCGTCCATCGGCCCGCCGGCGAACCGGACCGCGACGCCGCGCCGGGTCATCGCCTTCTGCTCGGGTGCGGGCAGCGGCTTCGGCCACACCTGGCCGTGCTCGTCGCGCAGCGGCTCACGGGCCGGGTCCGGATAGTCGATGCGGATGATCTCCGGGGCGTTGCCGCCGCCGAGGGCCTGCTCGATGCGCTGCCCCGGCGCGAGGGTGAACTTGCAGGCAACCAGCCCGCAGCGGGCGCAGTACAGAACCAGGTCGGTGCCGTGGGAGACGGCCTTGAACTCCTCGCCCGTGCACCGGCACGCCACCTGGACGACCTCCGGGGGCTGGTTCATGGCAGCGCCCACACGCCGGCGGGGGGCTCGGTGCCCTCGCGGGCGTACTTCTCGTACAGGCAGGCCAGCCCTTCCTCCAGGATCGCCGACCAGCCGTGCTCGGGTGCGGTGACTTCCGCGAACGTGTTCAGGGCCATGGTGACCCAGGCGGTGGCGCCCTTGGCGTCGCAGACCAGGATCAGGACGTCGCCGGGCTTCGGCCGGGGAGCCGGGATCGTCACGTGCGGGTCAACGTCGATAGTGATCACGGGCCGGCCTCCGGGGGCAGGTTCGGGCCGAAGCCGAACGCGGCAGCGTTCACCGGCACCCGGTGCGCCGGCTGCCACGACGAGCTGACCTGGGCGGCTGTCGTGCTGACCTCGCCCTGCGCCTTCGCTGGCTCAGCAGGCTCGGGCTTGGCAGACTCGGGCTGGAGGGCCGCCCAGAGCATGTTCCCCATGGCATCCCACAGCTTGCGGAACTGCTGCTCCGAAACAGGCATGGCGGCAAGTCTACGTCAGTACGCTTGAGCCCGTGCGCCCCAGGCAAGGCCACTACCAGCGCGACACGTCTCCAAGTGCGACCCGCCTAGCCGGGGGCGTCTCACCATCTCGTATACGTTCCGCGCTTCGGCGTGAATGCGGCGCGGATGGCGTTACCGACCTGCGCACCGTGGCTGCGGTTGCACGCCCGGTACGACAGCCGCTTGACCTGCGGCCCGCCGAACCGGCGCCCCGGGTAGTCGTCCAGGTCGAGCACTGCGGAGCGGGGTTTGCCGTCCACCCAGTAGACGAACGCCCGCCACATCGGGTGGTAGACGCCGCGCAGCTCGCACCGGAAACACGGGTCGCCGTCAGCCAGGGCGCTCAGGGCCTTAGCGCGGGCAGCCTGGTGGGCGCCGCCGAGGCCGCGCTCAGCGGTCGGCCAGCGCGGCGCAGCCATCAGTCCGGCCAGCAGGCCAGGTGGGTGTACTGGTCATGGCGGCCCCCGATGACGTAGATGACCGTCCGGTCGCGGGCGTTGATGACGAGCCGGCAGCCTTTCCACTCGTCGCCCGGGTCACAGCCCCGGTTCGTGACGTCGAAACGCGACCACGGCCACTCCTCCGCAGGAAAGGGGCCCGCCGCCATGATCCCCATCAGCTCGTCACCGACCAGGATGACCGGGCCAGCCCTGGCGACAGTGACCCACCGCTCGCCGCTGTCCGCATCGAAGTGCGCTGTGACCACGCACTCGCCGATCGGGAACCCTTTCAGGGCGCACGGGTTCGGCTGCGCTCCCGATGTTGCACGCTGAACCGGCGGCTTGTCAAACCCCGCGCCCGCTCACCCGGCCATCGCCACGGCGTTGCCCGAGGCCAGCATCAGGGCCGCGAAGTCGCTGCCGTCAGGCAGGGTGAGCGTCCCGTCCCACCGGCCTCCGTACTTGTCCCAGGAGTGCGACACGGCGGTGACCATGGTACCGGGCGGGCACACCTGCACCGCGTAGGCCAGCGCCGCCTTCCCCGCGTCGGTGGACAGTTCGGGAGCGTTGATGCCCCAGATGCGGCACGAGAGCTGCGGGCGCCCGGACAGGGTGTACGCGGCGGCGCGGATGGCGAAGCCCAGGTCTGTAATATGTCCACGTGGGCAGTGTCCCCATCATGCCAATCTAGTACGCGAGCAGGGTAAGGACCGTAGGTGGACATGGAATCACCTCCTTCAGCCGATCGCCGTCAGCGACCGGGCTTGGCGGAACGCAACAGGGCACGAAGAGGCGGCCCGTACTACTACGAGGACGCAGACTGGATGAACGAGGCTTACGTTATCCGGGGCCTCAGCCTTCGCCAAGTTGCCGCCGAGGCCGGGTGCTCGCTCAGGACGATCGCCAGATGGATGAAGGTCCACGGCATCGCCACCCGGACTGCCGCACCGCCGCCGGTCCGGGCCGGCAAGGAGCATCCAAGATGGCGCGGCGCAGCCATCTGCCCCGGCTGCGGGGGACTCAAGTCGCGGGGCAAGACGAGGACGTGCATCAAGTGCCGCGTACGGCGAGGCGCGGATAACCCGAAATGGCGCGGCGACGAGGCAGGCTACACCGCTATCCACTATCGCCTGAACGCGGCGCGCGGGAAGCCTTCCGAGCACAGTTGCGCCCGGTGCGGGAAGGCGGCGGATGAGTGGGCCTACGACCACGCCGATCCAGGTGAGCGGCGGAACGGCATAGGCCGGGACGATGGTCCTTTCAGCCTCGACTTGGCCCGCTACATGCCGTTGTGCAAGCGATGTCACCGGCAGCTTGACAATGGCCGTGCTGCGGATCGCCGGGCAGATAGCCGCCTGTAGCGGTGTCGCCGTCATGCCAGCCGACGACGCGGGCAGGGTACGGGCCGAACGTGCTCACGGCGTCAGAACGTCCCGGGCAGGTCCGCCGTGCGGGTCACCGGCACGGCGATCAGGTATGTGTGCGGGCACTCGCTCGACGAGCTGGCCGACGCGATCGAGCGTGCCGAGGCCCGGCCATGACCCGCCTCCCGCGCCCGGCCGGCGACAACGGCCCGTACGAGACCCGCGAGCAGGCCCGCGCCGTCGCCGAACCGGTCTACGCCGCGACCAGGAACCTGTACGGCGCCAGCGCGGTCGGCGCGATGCAGCCGCACAACCACAAGCTGCTGTGCTCGGCGCTGACTGCCGCCGGCGTCGAACTCGGCGCCTACGACCACCGGGTTATCTGGTGGTGCTGGTCGGCGCGAGACACCCGCAGATACGGGCCCGTGCGCAAGTCGCGCAGGTCGCTTGTGTCGCGCCGTCGTTGTGATCGTTGCCGTGCCATCGTTGCCGCCTGCCCTCTTGGTTGCCGTTCTGAGGCCTACGGTCAGTCTATACCCAACTGGCAGCAGTCAGTTCCCACGAACTGCCGCTAGTTGTGAAATGGGTCGCAGCAGGTCAGGCGTCGTCCGGGTCCTTGACGCCCCAGAAGTCGCCGCCGTCGGGGTCGGGGTCCGGGTCGTCCAGGTGCCGGGGCACACCCCACACCGCTGCCCGCCGCGCACCCGCCGGGTACACCGTCAAGTAGACCGCGCCGTCCGGGCGGTCGCCGAAGAACACCTCCAGCTCCGGGTCCGCCGCGAGGCGTGCCCGCAGCCGCCGCAGGTGCGCCACCTGCCGGCCGTCGGCCGCCGCAGCGGCGAACTGCGCGACGCCGTCCCGCGCCAGGTGAGACCGCGCCATCCGCTCCAGCTCGGCCACATGAACGCGAGGGCTGACAGTGATTACCGACCCGGGCATTAGCAGCTATGCTAACGGCAGTTCACCCCGCGCCAGGGTTCGCGCCACCAGCGCGCCGATGTTGCTCGGCGGGGCATCGCTGAGGGAGATCCCGGCATGCCCCTGACCGCTGAGCAGCGCACTGCCCGAGCCCGCCTCGCCGCAGACGCCCGCCACCACCCCGGAGCCGACCCGGCCGAGCTGGAGCGCGAGCGCACCGAGGCCGCCATCGCCGACATCATCCGCCGCGCCCCCGACATGACGGCCGAGCAGCGCGCCCGCGTCGGCCGCATGTTCAACTACGTCGACGCGGACGCCGCCGGGTGAGCCAGCAAGGCGAAGGCCCGAGGCGGCAACTCCTCGGGCCCTCTGAGGCCATCACATCCGGGCAGGACGTGGGCGGCACCTCCATCTTGGCACATGACGCCGACGGCCCTGACGAGGACTACCTGGCCGCCGTGCTCGCGGGCAGCGCCAACGGGCAGGCACCGAAGGACGACGCCGACCGCGCTCGCCGAGATCGCCGCGCGATTCAGCGCGGTCAACTGGCAAGCCGCATGGGACGCCGCCCCCGGCGAGATCCAGTGGCTTATCGAGCCGCTGATCGAGGCCGGGCAGTCCGTCGCCCTGTACGCCGTCCCCGGCACCGGCAAGTCGCTGATCGCCCTCGAATGCGCGGCGGCGCTGGCCGCCGGCCGGCCCGTGCTCGGCAACCCTGCCCGTGACCCGGTCACGGTCGTCTACATCGACGTGGAGAACCGGCAGCCGAGCCTGGTCGAGCGGCTCCAGGCGTTCGGCTACCAGCCCGCCGACCTGGACCGGCTGATCCTGTACTCGTTCCCGTCGATCGCCGCGCTCGACACCCCGGCGGGCGGCCAGCAGATCCTCGCCCTCGCGGTCACGGCCCACGCTGCCATCGTCATCATCGACACCACGTCCCGGGTGGTCGCCGGGCCGGAGAACGACGCTGACACCTACCTCGCGTTCTACCGGCACACCGTGGTGCCGCTGCGCGCCCGGGGCTGCGCTGCTGCGGGCCTGGACATCCCTGCCCTCGCCGCCCCAATGGGAAGTCCGCCTAACCATCCTAGCGTGAGGCTGCCCGCCGGACCGATGCGCCCGCCCGCACCGGCAGCCGCCACCTCGACCCCGCCGGCAGGACGCCGCCGCCCAGCGACGGCATCACCAGCCGGGCCAGCATCTCCCCCGCCAGCGGCGACCGGGCCGCGCCCCGGGGCTTGCCCGCCCACTGATGTCTCGGCCGGGTGAACCGGCCGCCGTTCAGCTCACGCGGCCTTTGGGTGTTCGACACGGCTACGATGATGGCACAACCGTCCTGGAGAGGACCCGCCATGAGATACGCCGCCGTTCTGCTCGCCGCCCTGGCCATCGCCCTGACCGGGTGCGGGTCCGGCAGGTCGCACGCCGAGCAGGTCAAGACCTGCGACCAGTACCTGTCCGCCAGGTTCAGGCACTACATGAAGGACCCGTCCGGCACGCCGCCGCTGAGGCACCGGCCCGCCCAGTGCGACGGCGTGACCGGCGCCGAGCTGAAGCGCATCGTCGGCCGGATCCTCGCCCGCCAGCTCAACGGCTAGCTGGACCGCACCTGGTCATACAGCGTCGCTGTGGCAGACGCGTCGGCGTCGGCCGGCAAGTCGGACGACCCTGCGGCGAACACCCCGCCGAACCACTCCCACTTGTCGTCGAAGCCGGCGGTGAACGTCGGGGCAGGCTCACCTGCCTCGATGATCTTCCAGAACGCGCTGCTCGCCGCCTGATTCCAGCCCGGCGGGCCGGTGACGAGCAGCGGGTGCCTGAACACGATCACGGCGAGGTCGCCGACGGTCATCTGGCGCGGCGGCTTCCATGGCTTGCCGCCGAGCGGGATCGTTATCGACATGCGCGGCATGACAGATCCGCCATTCAGCTCGCGGGCCATAGTCCACGCCATCAGCTTGCCTCCGTAGTCAGTCGCCCGTGCCCGCCCGGGCCCGCCAGTCCGCCGCCGGCTCGAAGTCCAGGCCCGCCGAGCGGGCGCACTCCCGGTCCTCGGGTCGGTCGCCGACGAACAGGCCCAGGTACGGCGGATAGACCTCGCCGGGGAAACGCCGGCCCAGGGCGTGCGCGGCCTCCGCCACCGCGCCGGCTGACGGCTTGCGGCACCAGCACCGCGCCGCCGTCGGGTCAGCCGCATCCGGGTGGTGGCGGCACCAGGACATCAGGTCGAACAGGCAGGCGCACTGCCGCTGCGTCTCCGCCATCGCCTCGGCGACCATGGCCGGGCTCACGTAGCCGAGCGCGATGCCGCCCTGGTTGGACACGCCGACAACCCGGCCGCCGCCGGCCTTCCACCGCCGCATCATGGTCACGGCCTCGGGGAACACGGCGACGTCCTGCGGGCCGTTGACGAACCGGCCGAGCGCGTCGTCCTTGCCCTGCCGCACCGTGCCGTCCAGGTCCAGGTACAGCACCGGCACGACCCTGCGCGGCGCCGTCATCGTCGTCACCTAACCGTTCTAGTCGGGATGCGAGTCAGTGATGGCATCCTCGTACGTGATCGCCCAGAACTCGCGGAGCTGCGTCCTGGTGAGCTTGAACGCCTCGTCGTGGGTGAACCCGGCCGCCTCGTAGTCGGCCATCACCTCATGCCAGGTAATCGCGTTCAGCCGTCCCGGCCCCACCGGGTCGAGCGGCGCACCACAGCTCATTCGCCACCTGCTCCTTTCAGCCGCCCGGCCAGGGCCTCAGCCTCGGCCAGCGAGTACAGCGCCCGCCCCCGGCGGTCGGTGCCCATCCTGCGCAGCAGCCCGCGGTGCGCCCACGACCGCACCGTCGCCTCCTTACGGCCCGTCATGAAAGCGACCGCGCCGGTGTCAGCGAGGACCGCGAACTCTTCAGCAGGCGACCCAGATGCATCCACTGTCCCATCGTCCACGTCGCCTGACATTGGCCGCAGGATATGACGCCGGCGTGCTGCCACACCACCACCACCATGTTGTCGCGCAGCCGCAGGAAGCCCTCCGACCCGACCACCACCAGCGGCTCCTGACCGCCGCACGCCGGGCAGCCGTACCGCAGCGGGATGTCCGGGGTCCGCAGCCCCAGCGCGCCCTTGCACTGCGACGTCCACCGGCCCACGTCGCCCGCCAGCCGCTGCTCCGCCCCCACCAGGCCGAGCTGGTGCAGCCGGCCGCCGAGCCGGGGCAGCGCGATCAGGCACTGCGCCACGCCGCGCTTGCCGTGCCGCTCGCGTACCAGGTCGCAGCACCGCGCCCAGACGTCCGGTATCTCCCGCGACAGCGTGACCATCGCCTGGAGAACGTCGCCGTTGACGACGCCGCCGGTTGACAGGACGACCTTCTGCGGCTCGCCGCCGCCGCCACTGTCGCGGGCGAGGGCCTGGGCCAGGGCGGGGAACATCAGCTCCAGTTCCTCGACCTGCGCGGGAATCGTGACCGACGGCTCCCCCTTCACCCGCACCATGATGCCAGGCCCCGGGCCAGGGAACGACCCCCCCGGCTTATCCCATGCCGGAGGGGCCTGCGCGGTTGCACCGGTCCTCGTTTAGCAGACGGGTGGTGCGTTCCCGATGCGGTCGCCGCGTGCGGTCGCGGCCAGGTTCAACAAGTGACCGACGCTCTGCCACTGAGCTATGGCCCCACGTGGAGGGGCCAACGGGGGTCGAACCCGTGACTTCCGGCACTACTGGCGCGGTTGCGCGAGACAACAGCAGCTCTGACGATGATCTTAGAGCGATACGGTGACCGGGACGAGAAGGCGCGCGGGGCCCTTGCGGGCAGCATCACCGGCTGGCGACGCGGACGAGGATCTTGCGCTCGCCAGCAAGCCTAGCAGCCCTAGCTGTGCAGCCCGTCGAACAGGTAGCGAGCCACCGGGTCGGCCACCATCGTCTCTACCCCGGCCGAGTTCGCTTCCTCCCGGGCCGACCGGCACGCGTCGACGAGCCGCTGAATGCGGTCCGCCAGGGCCTGCACCCGGTCGAACGTGAACGCGCCCGAGAGCTGCGTCTGCGTCCAGTCGCCGACTGGCACCTCCCGCTCGTACGTCTTGACCTGGGCGGGGTGCTCCGGCGTCGCCGGGTACAGCACGACCGGCTCCGGGACGCGGTCGTTGCGGGCCCGCTTCGACGGCATCCCCGCGTACAGGCCCCGCCGGTCCGTCAGCCCCCACCGTTCCTTCGGGTCCAGGACCGGCATCTTGCGGACGAACACCGCCAGCTCGGCGAGCTGGGCTTCGAGGAACAGCAGGTACGACGTCGGCACGCCGCCCAGCAGGGTGTCCCCGTCGACCACCAGGTCGGCCACGGCGTCCTGGTTGGCGGTGTCCTTGGTCAGCACCAGGCTGAACATGCGGGCCAGCACCTCGGCGAGCCGGTCCATGACCTCCTCGCCGATGACCTGCACCAGCTTGTTCTCATCCGGGTACTGCTCGCCGTCGTCGGCTCGCGGCGCGTAGACCCGGGTCTGCCCGTTGATGGCCGGGCTGGCGAGCATCTGGGCCGCGCTGTCGAGCGCGGTCTTGGCGTTCTTGCGGGCGCCCTGCTCCAGGGCGATGATCTGGTTCAGCCGTGTCATCGGCATTTCCTTCCCCTATGCGGCGGTGCTGGCTACGGTGCCAGGGCCGACGGTGATGCTCAAGCGGATTTAGGGCATCGGGTTCACCGGGAGCCGGGCCAGCCGCCGGTACTTCTCCTCCGTGCTGTGACCGTCCCAGTGGTCCGCGCGCAGTTCCAGGTGCGCGAACCAGCCGAGTTCGCAGTCGCGGATATGCCATGTCGCCTGCCCCGCCGGCAAGTGGACGCAGACGATGTTGCGCCACTCATCATCCCACCCGTCGCCTTCGTGGCGGGCGAGGTGCGACGGGTAGAGCTTGGCAAGCGCGGCGACAAGACGGTCCCGCTCGTGGTAGGCGACGTCCTTCTGGGACCGTTCGTAGTCAGCGTCGGCGCAGCTCATGGTTCCCTCCAGCGCACCAGCGGCGTCTTGCCGGGCAGGTACAGCGGGTGACGCGGGTCACCGGCCCTAGTCGTGCCCCAGCACCACAGCGGCTGGCCGGCCAGGTCACCGGCCAGCCGGCCGGCCAGCCGGCCGACCCGGGGCACCGACCCGTACGCGCCCCACGCCGCGACCACCGGCACGCCCGGCAGGACCCCGCCGATCACGCGGCGCACCACCCGGGCGTTCGCCTCGCCCTCCGCGTCCGGCTGCCGCAGCAGCTTGGCCGGCGAGCGGGTGCGGTAGCCGAACAGGTTAACCACGACCATGCCGCCGTGACCGTCGCGGCGCAGCAGCGACCGGACCTTGCGGACCGTCGCGTCGTCGGTGTCCGCGTCAGCGGTCGACGGGTTCAGCATGATCACCACCGGGCACAGGTGCAGGGTCGTGTCCGCCCACTTGCGGGTCAGGGCGTACCGGCAGGCCAGGTCCGCGCTGAACACCGCCGACCCTTCCTCGCCGCTGCGCGTCAGGCCGGCCGCGACCACCACGTCCGTCTCGCCGAAGGCCCGCACCTCGATGCCCATCAGAACGGCAGCCCCGGCCCGATCGTGGCGCCGCAGGTCAGGCACAAGTCGCCACTCCGCTCCGACTCAAGATGCTTGCATGCCCCCGCGACCAGCCGGGCCGGCATGCCGAGTGCGGGCACCTCAACCCAGTGTACCGAGGTCGGCGGAACTCGGCGCGGTTAGTGACCCGCCGCACCACCTCTGCCCGCTCCTCGGTAATGCGCCAGTCCGCGCTGAGGCCCTCGTGCTCAGCGATCAGGGCGTCAATGGCCGCCGGGTCGCCGTCGCCGATAGTGTCGAGCTCGGCTCGGATCTGAGCCATCCGGCCCGCCGGATCCCCGGTGACCTTCGGCGCCGCCGCCAACGCACGCTGCGCCCAGTCGGCCTCGGCCTTGCGCTCGGCCTCGGCCCGCAGCTCGGCGACCGAGCAGCGGAACACGTCCCGCTCCAGCTCGGCCACCCGCCGCACCTGCAACCGGTTCTCGGCCGCCTGGTGCTCACCCAGCACCCGCGCCAGGTTCTTGTGCGGCCAGGCCGGCTCGCACCACAGTTCCCGGTAGCAGACGAACAGGGCCAGCAGGCCCGCCACCACGATCACCGCCATGCTCATAGTCCCGCCTCCGGCGTCCAGGACGGATGCTGGTTCGCTTGCCGCCAGAACCCGGGCTCGTCCCCTCGGACCATGAGCAGGTGCGCGATCACGTCGTCGGTCGGCGTCATGCATCCCGCCCAGGTGTCCCGGTAGAAGCCCACCGGGTGCAGGCACAGCACAGCCAGGCACCGCATCGAGTCGATCTGCGGATCGGTGTTCCGGGGGGTCAGTGCCACGGTGGGCCGCAGCTTGCGGAACAGGTAGGTGACCCGGCTGCGCCGGCTCGTCTCCAGGAAGGTGCCGGTCAGCATGTACTGGCGGGCCTGGTGCGCGGTGAGCAGCCCGGCGAGCTTAGTCAGCGCGTTCGCCTCGGCGTCCAGCGTCCAGGCGGCCGACGCGCCGATGGTCTGCAACGCGAATTTCAGCCGGGTCATGCTGGCCGCGACCGGCTCGGTGACTGCCCGCGTGCGGCCGGTGGCCAGGTCGCGCAGCAGGTAAACCCACACGTGCCGCGAGTACGAGAACCACCTGTTAACCACGGCTAGCTGGCCCTCATCGATGTTGTGGCAGGCCCGGCCATCCGGTTCGGGCGGATACAGAATCTGCTCGCTCAGCGCGACCTTGGCGGCCAGCGGATGGTCCTTGCAGAGCTGCAGGCGCAGTTCCGGCACGGGAACGGGCACGCCCTGCCATTCGCCGATCCGGTCAGCGTAGGCGTCCATGATCGCCCGGACCTGGCCGTTACCCACCGGCTGTCCGCCCGATCGCTGTCGCCCTGCTGCCCGCGACAGGCACGGTGCGCGGCTTGCGCTGGCGTTTCGGGCCGGGCTCGGGTGTCCCCGGTTGCGGCTCGGCGGCAGGTGTCACGTCGGGGGTATCGACCACCACGTAAGCCATCGCGTCGGGCAGGAACCTGGTCACCTTGAGCGGCCCGTCGTCCGTCTCCACGAACAGGGTGTAGCCCTTCCGCAGCATCTCCTCGATCAGCCGCTGGGCGTCGGCGCGGTCCTTGTTGCTGTCGCCGACCGCGATCTTCAGATCGCCCTTGCCGACGCTGAGCACTTCCAGCATGCCGGGAGACCGCACCTCGAATCTCGCGGTGCGCCGCCGCCGCTGCTGCTTGAGTCTGCTTTGCCGTCCCATCAGGGCGTCCTTTCATCAGCGGCCACGGATCACCTCGTCACCCGGGCGGGCGGGCGGCCGGGCCGGGTACGCCATCACGGCGGCGAGCATCAGCGCGAACGCCAGCAGGTAGCCGACCATCGCCGCGTTCTCCGCCGGGATCCCCGCCTGCGCGAGGACCAGTGACAGGGCCGTGCCGTCCAGCACCACCGCAGGCCCAGCGACGACTGCGTACCGCAGCGCCCGCCAGTCCACGTCAGTGCGCCGCGTCGTACGCGGCAACGACATCGCCCGGGATGCGGCCCCGGTCGCGCACGGCGTGGCCTCCGTCCTGCGCCCACGTGCGGATGGCGGCACCCCGCCGCCGCGCCGCTGTCGACCGGCGCGGCGGCGGGGGCGCGGCCCGGCGGGCGAACCCTGCCAGGTATCGCAGCAGGCCGGCCAGCTCGTCCTCGTGTGACTTGCACAGGTCAACGGCCTGCGCGTGGCCGTCCCAGGTGAACGCGACCTCGCGGGCATCGTCATTGTCGCCGGGCATGTCGCACGTAACGGTGACCGTGACCTTCTCAGCCATTGTGCCGTCCATTCTCCAGGGTGCCTGAGTCTATATGCTAGCGTCTGCTCGCGGCCAGCCGCACAAGCAAGACAACAGCTCCGCCGCAGGCCAGGACGGCTGCCGGGCGGACCAGCCACCATTCAGCGGTGTGCCGGCGCCGGTTCGACCCTTGCACCTTGACTGGCCGCAGCCCCGTTCGGACGCGCAGGCCAGGCGGCAGCAGGTGCCACTTCGTCAGGTCCGGCCACAGCACCGGGCAGCCCTCCTCGGTGGCCAGGTCGGCGGCGACGTGCGCCACCCATCCGCAGATCGCGGCCAGGGCCAGCCACGGCGGCCAGCCGGTCACGCCGACCAGCACCAGGACGGCGGCGGAGAAGATGACGGCGCCGAGCGCGGAGTGGGTGACCCGGCGGTGCCCGCCGCAGGACTTGCGGATCGCCCACGACACGACGCTGGTGACCGGCGGCAGGGCGCGGGACGCCTCGGAGCCCTTGAGGTCGATGTCGGGGGCGAGGGCGAGCGCGGCGGAGATCCCGGTGCCGGCGGCGACGGGCAGCAGGTGCGGGTGGCCGGCGGCGGCGGAGCCCGCCAGCCACCACGACGCGCCGATCAGCGCGTGTGTCGGGGCCATCATGATGATCTCCTCGCTCTAGCCTGGTCGATGGCGTCGTACAGGTACTGGTTGCGCGGCGTCAGTTCCTTGATCACGTCGATCAGGTCGTCCTGCGTCACGCCGTCCTGGTTCTTCCACGCGGCCCACAGCCCGAGGAACGCCTCGGCGCTCCCGCTGGCGAGCACGGTCGCGGCCTGCCTGCGGAACGCGGCGAGCAGGCCGGGCCGCTCATCCCAGCCCGAGGCGAGGGCGGCTTCGGCGAAGTCGAACGGCTCCGCCCACTCGGCGTCCGGGAAGTCCCGCCGGATCTTCGCCTCGACGTCCTCCAGCCGGCCCTGGTAGTCGGGGACCTGCTCCCCGGCCGCGTTGACCGCCATGACCATGCCGTTGTTGGAGAACGTCCACACCCGTACCACGGCGCTCACGGGGCGGGCCACGGCAGGGTAACGTCGACGCGCAGCGCCGACCGGGCGGGCAGCCGGTCCGCGCGCAGCACATCCCCCGGGCCCATCAGCATCCCGTCGCGGGGAATGATCACGTAGGCGGTCATGCCGTCCTCCGGTTCCGGGTCAGCTAGCCACTCGCACTGCGTGACCGTGCCGTCGCGGCGCTCGATGCGGACGTTGAGCAGGCCGGGCTCTGGCTCGGCCGGCGGCCCGGGACGGAACCATCTCACGGCGGCGGCCCCCTTCCTAGCGTGATAGCTGGCGGGCGCGACTCCGCTGGAACACGCGCACCCCCAGCCGGACATGGCCCTTGGCGCCGTGGCAGCACCAGCAGTCACCGTAGGCGTACTTCCAGAACCGGCCCCGGTTCGCCCCCGACCCGCCGCACGGCCGGCACGGGCGCATCGGCCGCCGGCGCAGGCTGTACGCGTAGGCGACGGCGATCACCAGGCCCGCCACGGCGGCCAGGCCAGGTTCGGTGCGGGCCACGATGATGCTGCCCGCGACCATGACCAGGTACTTCACCGCTCCGCCGCCGCCTTCGCCAGGTCGGAGACCAGCAGGTGCCACAACGCGTGGCCGCTGGGCTGACTGCCGAGGTGGCCGACGCGGACTATCCGGTCGAACATGACCACCCGCCCGATCCGGTAGTGCACCTGCGTGAACGTCACCTCGGCTTCCGTGCGCAGCATGTCCGCGACGCTGACCCGGTTCGGGACGACCACGTGGACCCCGTTCAAGGTGGCGGCGACGATCCTGCGGTCTGCCGGCCCGCCGATCAGCAGCGCCGGGCGGCTGTCATAGACCGTCATGTCGCCTCGCCCATCCTGCGCGCCCGCGCGATCAGGTCCTCGCCGTACGCCCGCAGCGCCTCGGCGGTCATGCCGCGCGGCGGGCCGTCCGGCCACTCCACTCGCAGCCGGGCCTTCACGCCAAGCAGCGTGCACTCCCCGCCCGCCAGCATCGTCCCGACCATCGACATCTCGCGGGCGGCGTCAAGGTCGCGGTTGCGGCGCAGGTGATTGGCCTCGTTCTCGGCCATGACCACCTGCGCTCGGCGGGCGGGGCCGTGCAGATCCGGCCATTCGTGGCTGTCGGCCAGGTACTTGGCCATGTCCTCCCGGTCGTGCCCGGACCGGACCCAGCAGGCGAGCCCGGTACGGCGCTCCTCAGCCGCGACCAGGTCCCGCATCTGCGCGTCAGTTCGCCGGCCGCCGGCGAGCCACCCGCCGCCCGGGTCCACGAGGCTCACCCTTGACCGCCGTGGGCGATGGCCTCCCGGAGCATCCGGGCGCAGGCGGCCAGCTCGTCCAGGGCGGTGCCCTCAGCCGGGCCGATGCCGTCGGCGTGCCGTCTGGCGGCCTGGTCCTCCCAGGCTGAGGCGAGAGCGACCAGCGGCCCGATAGCCACCTGGTGGCAGCCGCACTCGCACGGTCCGCCCGTGCAACCGCCGGTCCTGTTGCCGTCCGCGTCCCGCGTCTCGTGCTTACCGGCCCGGCAGTCCGGGTCGGTCACCGACGGCCGGGCGGGCTTGCGGGCATACCACACCGAGATCCGGCCCGCCGCGCACGAGGTGCGGGTGATCTCGATCAGCTCGTCGACCTCTGGCGGCGGGCCGGGCGTGACGTTGTTCGGCCGGTCCGGGCCGGCCTCGTTGAGCCAGACCATCCGGTCGGACTGGATCGGCGGCAGGTGCCCCCGCGTGACGTCCGTCGCCGCGGACGCCGTGGCGCGCAGCACCTCTACCTGCCGCCGCACCGCGTAGGCCAGCGCAGCCGGGATGTCCGCGTAGCCGATCAGCTCCACCAGCCGCGAGTACGCGGCGCCCGCCTCGATGCTCATAGCCTGCCTTCCAGGTAGACGCCCCGGGCGCGGGCGACCGCCCGCTCGAACTCCTCGATGATCGACTTCGTCACCTCGACCGTGCGCAGCCGCTGAAACACCTCGCTGCCGACCCACGCAGCGATCGGCGTCGACGTCCCGCCGTTGCCGTGAAGCTGGTCCCACATCGCGTGCAGGATCAGCGACTGCATCGTGTTGTTCGCCTCCGCCGGGCTGGACAGCGCCTCGCCGACCCGCTTCTCCACCACTGTCCTGATGTCCTCGCGGATCAGCTTCCGCAAGTCCTTCCGGTCGCCCTCGATCGCCTGGGCGGCGAGCCGCCGCGCCACCAGCTCACCGATCGTGACGGCCTCGTGGTCCCCGTACTCGTCCGACACGACGGCCACCATGGACAGGATCTCCTCCACCGGCACGGCGACGTCGATCCTCACAACCTCGTTCATGCGGCCTGCCCGATCAGCCACGTCGCCGGGTGCGACCCCCGCCGCTCGATCTCCCCGTCCGCCTCAGCCTCCGCCAGCACGTCGTACAGCCACGCCCGCGACCGGCCCGTCCGCTCCCGCAAATCTGCCAGGTCCGTCAGCCGGAACTCCGGCCGTCCCGCCAGCCGCCACTCCGCAAGCTGCCGGCGGAACTCCCGCCGCGCCCCGTCCGCATCCATCCGCTCCCCCGCCCGGGGCGTCGCGAACACCCAGCCGTCCACCGCCTCGCCGCCCGCCGCGATGTCCGCGTCCAGGTCCCCGTCGGGGCCCGCGTCGGCCAGGTCGTCATCGGGGACGTCGCCAGGCAGCGGCAGGCCGTCATCCATGTCATCCACCTCCAGGTGAAGCCCATTATCCACCTTCCGCAGGTCAGCGCCACGCTGCCGGACCGGCGGCGGGGCGGCGAGCGCCGCCGCCGTCACCTCGTCCAGGGGCCGGGCCGCCGCCGGGAACCGGGCCGCGTGCGCCGCGATCAGCGACGTGTCCTTCCCCCAGTACCAGGCCCGCATCGGCATCGCCTTGCGGTCCTGCGGGATGCACGCCGCGTCCAGGAACGCCATCCCCGGGTGCGAGTCGCCCCACAGCTCCGGCTCGCAGTCATGGTCCTTCTGGTACGCCGACAGGCCGAACGCCGCGTCGCCGTCGTTCAGCACCCCGAAACACATCTTGCCGAGCTGCCCCCGGGCCAGGGTCGGCATCTGCGTCCAGTCCGACCGCTGCAAGCTGATCACCCACCGGATCCCCGCCGACCGGGCCGCCTTCACATCCGACAGCCACAGCTCCTCCGCGTCGTCGCCCAGCAGCGCGACCACGTCGGGGGCCTCCTCCAGCCACACCGTCAGGTGAGTCAGCCCGCAGCCCTCCTGCCACCGGCCCAGCCCCCTCGTCGCCAGGTAGTCAGTGCGGGCCCGCACCGCGCGGTGCACCCCCGCCAGCAGCCCCAGCGCCCCCGCCCCGTCCGTCTCCAGCCGGTGCAGCGCCGGGCGCAGCGGCCCCAGGAACTGCTCGCCCTTCGTGATGTCCACGGCAACCACCGCCGCGTCGGAACGGGTCACCGTCTCCCCGATCTCCGACCACGCCCCGCCCTCGGTCTTGCCAACCCCGCTCGCGCCCATCATCTGCAAGTGGTGGTTCGTCACCGTGTACGCCACCGGCACGCCGTCCTGCCACCGGCCAGGGCAGACCGGCTCCGCGATCGACGTGCCCGGACGCGACGGCCCCGGCCACGGCTGCGGCTTGCGCAGGATACGCGGGTCGGTGATCGTGAACCGGGCCTGGTCAGCGCGATCCAGATCCTTGGTCACCAGCAGCGCGCCGGGCGGGTACTTCAGGCCCGCCTCCATCCGGGCCGCCGCCTTCACCGCGTCGTCGGCGACCTGGCCCGGCGCGAGCTGCATCGTCCCCTCGGCCTTGAACTCCGACCGCTCCAGCCTGATGATCTTCGCGCCGTCCATGCCCGCCACAACGGCGGCCCTAGTGAACACCCGGTCCAGGCCCGCGTCGGTGCCGTCGGCGTGGAACGACCGCCACGCCGTCCACGCCGAGCACACCCCGATCCCGCCGATGAACCACACGCCGAGCAGCGTCCGTGACAAGCCGATCATCTCGGCCGCCGCCATCCACCCGAACCCGCACGCCAGCGACAGCGACGGCAGCCACCGGCCCACCCCCCGGCGGTGGTGCGTCAGGTGCCCGGCCAGGACCGCCAGCGCCGCGCCGATCACGCCCGTGCACGCGGCGGCCAGGGCGAACGGCCACGCCAGGTGCAGCACCACCGAGGTCACCAAGGTCAGCAGCCACCCGGCCCACGCCTCCGCGATGTGCAGGAGCCGGCCCAGCGCGTGCGAGACGACGTGCTCATACGTCGACGCCGTCTCCGTCACGCTCGCCTTGCGGCGGGTCGCAGCCATGCCCGCAGTCCCCTACTCCCACAGTGTCGGCCCGTTCAGGTCACCGCTCAGCCACTCGGTGACCCAACGGTCAAGCTGCAAGTCCCCTTCCTCCGGGCAGCCAGGCTGGTGCAAGTACGGCGGCCGGCCATCGGCGCGGTAGCTGCCGCCAGCACCCGCGCCGGGTCATGAGTCCGGTGGAGAAACCGACGATCACCAGCGAGCCGGGGTCGATCGTGAAATGCGTATCCGGCCACAACGCCAGGGCATTACTGGCGTTCGCGTGCTCCACAGCGGCGAACAGCACCAGCAGGACATCAGTCACCGGTCACCCTCCGCTGCTACTCCTATCAGTTCAGCCGCGCCGTTGACCGGCGCAAGCTCTGGGCCTTGTAGCGCGCGAGGTCCTTCTTCTGCCTCGCCACCCGCTCGTCATGCTCTTTCTTGCGCCGGGCGCGGCCCTTCCGATTGGCGCCGAGCTTCTTGTCGTCGGAGTGCGGCCGGCCTGTCGCCGGGTTGATCCGCTTGCCGAACAGTCCCATCGCTCCTCCTACCGTGCCCACCAGGGCACGTTCTTCTCGGCCCGGATCACGGCGGCGTTCAGCCGCCGGAACTTCGCTGTCTCCTCGCGGGCACGGTTCCCTTCCCGCTCCAGCGCGGCGCGGGCCTTCTTCAGCTCCGCGCGGCCGGCCTTGACCTCAGCCTTCGTCCTCCTGGCCATCACCGTTCCTTCCTTCCGCTCATTCGCCGGTCATGTCCTCGCGGTGCCTGCGCCACCAGCTCAGGTCACGCGCGGCGTCACTCACTGCCTGGTTCAGGTGCCTGAACTCGGCCGTCTCCCGGCTGACGCCCCGTGCCCGCTCGCGCCTGCCGTTAGCCGCGAGAGCCGCGTCTGCGGCGCGGAACCGCGCCAGCGCGGCCCTCCTGCTCCTCGCTCCCATCACTGTTCCTTCCTCCCGATGGCGCGGCGGACCATCCGCGCGCCGAACCTGTACCGCCGGCCAGAGCCGCCGCACAGCCAGCAGCGCCCGTCCCTGCCGGCCACTAGACGCGCTACTTGTCCTTGAAGTCCCAGGAACTCTTCCTGCGGTCCGGGTCGATCAGCTCGGCGTACACCTGCCGGTAGGCCCGCCAGAACCGCATGCACTCATCCCCGGCCGCGTTCGCGTGCGCCGCCGACCGGCGCAGCCGGTTCGTGACCTGCCGGGACGCCCGCCGGGCGGCGAACCGCTCCCACAGCCCGGCGCCTGCCTTCGCCAGCCGCATGTCCAGCTCGTGCGCCGTCATGTCCAGCTCCATCGCCAGCGCGCGGCCCAGGTCCCGGGCCTCCTGCGCGTAGGCGGCGACGTCACGGGTGCCGCGCAGCTCGATCCGCGCCAGGTCAGCCGGGGACTTGGCGCGGCCCCGGCCGGCGGTCCTGGCCGTCTTGGCGGGTGACGTCACGGGAATCCCTCCTCCAGGTAGTCAGTACAGGGTACGGCACCGGGCAGACGGACGGCAGGCTGTCATGGCATCCTTAGCGGCATGGCCACCACCACCCGCACCTTCCGGTGCCCGGACGAGCTGTGGGCGCCGGCGATGGCCAAGGCCCGCCGTGAGGGCCGAACCCTGACCGACGTGCTGGTCGAGTATCTGCGGTGGTACGCCGAGGAGACCGGCTGCGAGCCGGTCTCGTGGGGCAACGTCCAGATGACGGTGACGTGCGGTATGTGCCGCGACGAAGTCCAGACCTCCTGGGTTCAGCACCTGCGCGACGTCCACGGAATCCCGGCGTTCGCTGACGCCGCCGGCGCCTCGGTTCAGGCGGGCCGGTAAAGGCGACCTGCCGACGTCACGGCGACCACGCCAATCGGTCGCGAACCATTCCCCCGGCGTACTCGTATGGGTACGGCGGGAAGGCCGTCAGAATGGCGCTCAGGGCCATACGGGACCTATGCCGCCGGCGCGTTCAGCTCCGCCATCAACTGGCCCCCGACGTACTCCGTATACGGAGGCGGAACGGCCTGCGCCATCTCGTCGCGGGTCATCCACTCGATCCCCATCACCCGCGTGTAGTCGGCCTTGTTCACCGACCGGCCGAGTCGCCTGCGGGTCGACGACGACGACCCGTGGCCTACCACCGAGATCGCGGGCATCACATGGCAGCACGGCGGCCGGAGATCAAAGCCGCGCCATGATGTCTCGAACCAGCGGACCCGGCGCAGCTCGGGCAGGCCGAACATGCAGCCGCAGAGCTGGTAGTCGGGGCGCATCGGGGCGTGCGGCGGCACGTTCTCGATCACCCACGGCAGGCCGATCTCCTGGAGCAGGCGCCGGGTTTGACCGAGCAGCCACCAGGTGCCGTGGTCGACAGGCCCGAAGTTCTGCATCAGGCTGTTGTCCTGGCAGGGCGGGCTCGCGGCGATCGCATCGAACTCACCCGACCCCGGCCACGGTTCCCGGCCCGCCGCGAGCGCGTCCAGGACATCCAGGGCGTCGCCCTGGCGGAACTCGAACGGGTAGCGGGGCTGCGGCTCGATGTCGACGCCGACGACCTCGAACCCGGCCCGCGAGTAGCCGACGCTGGTTCCGCCCGCCTTGCAGTACAAGTCCAGCAGCCGCCTAGCGGTCACGGCTCCTCGCGCACTTCGGTCACCTTGCCGTCGACCAGCCGCCACCGCCACCGCCACCGGAGCCGCTCCCCGGTCAGCGGGTGCAGACCCGCCTCGACCAGCGTCATCCGGTACGCCACCAGCTCGCGGTCAACCACGGCGAGCCGGCGGCGCAGTTCTGCTGCCCGCAGCTCCGGCGGCATCCAGCACCTCACGACGCCGCCCCGGCAGCCCTGCGCCGCCGGCCCTGCCGCCGGAGCACGCCGCCCCAGGCGCCCTCGACGGTGTGCGTCGCCTCGGCGAAGTCCTCGCACTCGCGGCGGACCGGGCACGCCCCGCAGATGCGGTGCCGCGCGTGCCGGTTACTGTCCCCCTCGATCACCTGCTGGTCGTCGTCCGCGCCGAAGAACAGCACGTCGGCATCCGCCGGGTCGAGGCCGATGCAGCTCGCCGAGTTCATCCACCCCAGGTCCCTCACCGGGCACCGCCCCCGGCTGCCTGCCGCGACTTCCACCGCGCCCGGTCCTTGCAGGTGGCCCAGTGGGACACCGCCCGGTGCTCGCCGGGCTTCAGCGGCCCGCCGTGGTCGCCGTGCTCGTCGCAGTACGGGTCCGGGGTCCCGTCCTCCCGGCACGTGCACGGCCGGAGCCGTTTGCGCAGGTAGCGGAACTTCAGCAGCCCCAGGTGGTCGCGCCACACCGCCAGGTTGCCCTTCGGGTTGTGCGTGCACTCCGGGCCCGTGCCCAGGCACGGCGGTCCCGGGTCATGGTTGATCGGGTTGGATTTCCCGTCCGGGTGCTTCTCCTCCGGGATGGTCCCCGTCGCCCACCAGATCTCCGCGTGACAGGACCGGCACTCCTCCATGTTCGTGCTCCTCTCCAGGGTCGAGCAGTTCCAGGACCAGGCCGTGCCCGGCGAGCAGCACCCGCCTGTTCCCGGCGGCCATCTTGCGGGCGACCGGGGCGGCCACCTCCGGTTCCAGGCCGGCCTGGACGAGGCGGACCATCAGCCGCGCCACCGCCAGCTCGCCCGGCGTCCAGCGGCGCGGGCAGCCGGTGCCGCCGCCGTACGACGGGACCAGCCAGCGGCGGCGCGCCCAGTGGTCAAGCTGCCGGTACGTCAGCGGGGAGCCCTCCACCATCTCCGCTGACGACAGCAGGCCCCCGGTCATGTTGTCTTGCCCAGGCCGAACAGGGCGCCCTGGATGTCGCGGTCCAGGCGCTTGCGAATAAGGTCGGCGGACTGCGGGTCACGCTCGACCAGGATGGCCCGGTATCCCTCGGCGATGCAGGCGTGGCCGGTGGCGCCAGAGCCGGCGAACGGGTCCAGGACGAGGCCGCCGGGCGGGGTGACGAGCTGGATCAGCCACGCCATCAAGGTGACGGGCTTGACGGTGGGATGGGTGGTGCCGTCGGGGAGACTGGGCCGTTCGTGGCCGGGGGCTTTGGCCTGGTAGCGGAACATGGGGAAGAACCGAGACGCCCCGCCATGGTCACCCTTGCCCACCTGCATGCCGCCGCCCCGGGGCATCCCGCCGCCCCGGGGCATCCCGCCGCCGTAGATCCCGGTTGACAAGGGATCACCGCCGCTGGTCCCGGTACTGCCGCTGACGCCAGACTGGCGGTCTAGCTCGGCGACCGGACAGCCCGGCACGCACAGCCACGCCTCCACCGTCTCGGTCCCGGACTTGCGTTCGGCCAGTCCCTCTTGGCCGGGCATGCCGAGCGTGCTGATCCCGCCCTTACCCCGCGCCGCCGGATGGTGCCCGTCGGACCGGACCGTGCGGGTTCCGGCAGGCTCGCAGTCCTCTGCGTGGGTCAGCACCACATTCGGCGGCCACCGGCCTTCCGCTGACCCGTAAATCCACATGATCGAGTCGCGGATCTCAAATCCCGCGTCCTCGGCCGCGCACACCAGCCGGTGGTAAGTGCGGGTGCCGCCGAACGCCAGCAGGTGCCCGCCCGGCTTCAGCACCCGCAGGCACTCAGCCGCCCACGCCTGGCACCATGCCTGGAAATCCGGGCCGCCGCGCACCGGGCCGGCGATGACCGCCTCATTCCCGTACGCCGACGCGCTCCTAGACGCCGACCGGCCAGGGCGAGACGCCGACGCCGGCCCCAGCGACTTCCGCGCCTCACGGTCACGCTGCGCCGCCGCCCTGATCGCCGGGCCGTCCCACTCCTTGCCCATGAAACCGATCCCGTAAGGCGGGTCGGTCACCACCGCATCAACCGAGCAGTCAGCCAGCCCCGGCAGCACGTCGAGACAGTCACCGAGGTACAGGGTGACGTCCCGGTCAGTCCACAACGGGTCCACGCGCTCAGCCCGCAGCCCCGTCGGGGCGGATCACCAGGTCGAACGTCAGGTCCACGAACCGGCCGTCCTCGACCACCTCGGCGCGGATCAGCCGGCCCGTGCCGACGACTTCGCTGCCCTGGAACTTCACCGGCACCTCCTGGCCGATGCACCGCTGGAACGCCCGGGGGCCGAACCGCTCCGGGAAGCTGCCGTTGACGCGTTCCGCTCCGGCGGGCCTGCGTACCGTCACCAGCGCCATTACCGGGCCGCCTCTCCGCGCACCAGGCCGCCGCCTGTAGCGGACCAGCCCGGCGCCGCCGACCACAGGTCCACGTCGCGGCCCTGCTGCGCCCGGTACTCGCGCGACCGGGTGACCTGGCCCGCCTGCTCCATCCTGATCAGCAGCTTCAGCGTGCTGCCCGAGTGGACGTGCGCGCTAGTCGGGCCCCGCTTGCGGAGCGCGACCCGGGCAACCTCGTAGGCGGTGCGGCCGGGATGGAGTACCAGCCATGACCAGACCACTTCGCGGGTGCTAGGTTCCACTGCCGGGCTGCCTCTCTCCTGGGACGTCGTGCGCGGTGCACGACGGGTTGACTTCGATCAGGTGCCAGCCGCCGCCGCCGTCGAACCAGGACGGGCAGATGCAGCCTTCGGCGGCCATGTTCCGGTCGTAGTGGTGCAGGCAGCCGGAGCTGACTCCCTCATCCAGGAGCCCGCCGTCGCAGCCGGGCGGGAACACCCGCACCCGTACCGCGTCGCCCGGCTCAGCCTGGCCCACTACGGTCCGGTACACCTCCCGCGACACCGAAAGCTGCCCGCCGGGCGGGACCACGACCTGGTCCAGGTCGATGCCCCGCCCGGCCAGCGCGGCGCGGCCCTCCGCCGTCAGGACCGCCTCACCCCGGACCATGCCCTCCTCGCGCGGCATCAGCACCGCCTGCCCGTCCCCGGGCGACTCGCCCTGGAACTGGTAGCCCAGAGCGCGGGAATGGTCGCGGAGCTGGCGGCGGGCCAGGCCGGCGAACTCCGGGTCAGACCAGCCGTGGTCAGCCAGGGCCTGCACCACCTCGGCCAGAACCTCGTTCAGGCTGGCCAGGTTCGCGGCGACCGCCCGGGTCGTCTTGTCATACAGCAGCATCAGAAGTCACCCTCTCCGGGCAGGCCGTTGACGCAGACCCGCTCCCGGTTGTCCGGGCAGCCGCTCCCGCACACGCCGTCCCCCGCGAACGGGCAGAACGGCGGCGACTGGTCAAGCCAGCCCGACGACTCAGCGGTCGCGCAGTACGGTGCCGGAGTGTCAGCAGCCGGTCGGTCCTGCGGCTGCCCGCCGCCGGCATCCCGGCAACCCGGCACCCGGGCAGGCCCGTCACCACCCCGGTCCCCTGCGCACATCACGTCACGCTCCCGTTCTTCGATGCGGCGATGACGTTGCGGGCCTCACGGCGCGACACACCCTGATTGTCCGCCAGGGCACGCTCGCTCAGCGGAGCGCCGAGCGTGACACTGGCCCGGTACGCCTCCACCGCTCTCGGCGGCACCGACTTGGCGCGGCTGCCACGCGGCTGCCTGGCTCCAACGGGCCGGGGCGTCGCGTTGGCACGCGGCCGGCCCGGTGCAACCGGCGTTGCAGTGCCCGGCCCGGCGCAGACGTCCACATGGGCATCGGCAAGCTGTTGGCCGGGCCGGGGCAAGTCGGTGGTCCGTTCCGGCTGGTCCGCTGTGGTCCGCTTCAGAACGCCGAGCGCGACGAACAACGCGAGCGCGGCGGCGACCGGCGGTGCGCCGTAGGTGAGCCGTGTGGGCCAGTCAGCGGACCACGCGTCGCCCACGTTCCCCGCCACCGAACCAGCGAGGCCCACGGCGGTCAGCGCCCATCCGGCGAGGCGGTGCCACCAGCGGGAGCCGTGGACCACGAGGGCGAACACGGTCAGCTCGCCCACCACAATGAACACATCGACCATGAGCGGGAAGCCGAGCGCCCGCCACTCGGGCAGGCCATGGCCGAGCGCCCAGTGCAGCAGCCCGTCGTAGCTCTCGGCGAACGCGGCGGCGTCGGCGAGGACGCACGCGGCGGCGATGGTGCGCAGCGCGGCGGCCCGGGCCCGGGCCAGGGCGCCGTTCACAGCCGGCCGCCCTGCACCTCGACGTTGCCGGCGGGCGGGATCACGGTCGGGCCGAGCACAACCTCGGCGGTGACCCGGGCCAGGTCCCGGACCATGACACTGTCCAGCCCGATCTGCTCGGAGGCGTCGAGAACCTGGTCGGTGACGACGGCGAGGTGGCGGACGCAGGCCAGGCGCGGGAACACCCACCCGGTCGAGACGAGATACCGGGCCAGGACCCCGCACGGCCGGGCCCGGGGGGGCGGCTCCCATCCGCACGGCAGGCTGGCCAGCGGCATCCGGTGCGGCATCAGGCGGTCCTCCCGCCGGCACGCGTGGCATACGATCTCCGGGGCCGAGCTGGCGCTCCGCGTGACTGGCAGCCGGCAGCGGGAGCACTGGTCGGCGCTCACGCGTGCCCCCAGCCGTGAGCCAGCGCACGGCGGACGTCCGGCCTCAGGCTGGACTTCAGGACCGGGACCTGGAGCGGCGGGCTGGCACCGATCAGGTCGAACAGGTAGTGGCGGGCCGACCCGGTGGTGAACACGCGGAACCGGCAGCCGAAGGCGCCGTTGACCTCGGCGACGTACTGCTTGGCCTGGAGCTGCGGCGGGAACCCGTTCACCACGGCACCTCGGCCGGCGGGGTCGCGGCCGACACCGCCGCCTCCTCCGCTGACCTCGCGGCGGCGATCGACTGCTGGTCGGCCTCCTCGGCGTGCGCGGAGGCTTGCTCGGCGTACTGGTTGGCCTCGTCCGCGTAGTCGTTGGCGAGCAGGCAGAACGCGCGGGCGCGGCGGACGTTCCACCACGACACGGCCAGGGCCGCCAGGCTGACAGCCAGCGTCACAAGGCTGGGGATCACTGTGTCCACGCCCTCGCGCGGGCGGCCTCGAACTCCTCGGCCGTCACCTGCTCCAGTGTCGCGATGTGCGCCGCGCCCAGCTCGCCCTCGACCTCGACCTCGGAGAACCACTCGCCGTACCGCCAGCCCCGCTCGTAGCCCTGCCGCATCGTGTCCAGCACCGGGGCGATCGCGGCAGCCGCGTCGGCGTCGGTGATGTCCTCCGGGTACGACGCGCGCTCGCGGGCCGCCAGCTCCTCCAGCGGCCACACCTGCCCCCAGACCAGCAGCGGCCGGGGGGCCATCGGGGCGACGTACCAGCGGCGGACGTAAGCGCCGTGCGGGATGGCCTTCTGCGCGTCGGTGGCGGCGGCGAGCATCCGCTGCTCGTCCCGCCGGGCCGTCTCGAATGCGAGCCGCAACGCGGTCGCCGAGTCCGGGGCGGCGCCCGCGATCATCCGGGCTTCCATGTCCGGGGTGGTGAACTCGACGTCGGCCAGGACAACCGTGCCGTCCTTGGCGAAGTACTGGATCATGACCGGTCCTCTCTGGCGTCGATGAGCCGCCGCACCTTCGCGGCGGCGGACACCGCATCCTCGCCCGGGTGCCCCAAGTCCCGCAGGCCGTGCTCGGCGGCGGCGGCCCCGGTGGGGTGCAGCGGGACCGGGCAGGTGTACGACAGCGCCGACTCGTCCAGGCTGCCGGACAGGACGCCGAGCCGGACCGCTAGCAGGTCGCGGGGGGCGCGGTAGCCGGCCCAGCCGGCACACACCCGCTCGGGGGTGCTGTGGCAGTGGAACGCGCCCAGTGCCCCGGTGAGCGCCTGCTGCCCGGCCGGGCCGTCATAGCCGGGCAGCTTGGCGTACTCCTCAGCAGCCCACAGCCCGCTCGGCGCATCGAGCCGGTACGGGCACGTGACGCACGGCTGGGACCGGACCTTGGCAGGCTCAGCCATCGGACGCACCGGCCTTCGCGGCGGCCCGGCGGGCCAGCCACGGCTTGATGTCCGACCACGCCCACTGCGGGGCGTCGCGGATCGTGACCTGGTGAGTGCCGCCGCCGCCCCGGTTGGCGACGTTGACCTTCCGGTCCGCCGTCAAGACAGGGCCGGGCAGGTCACCCGGCCACGGCGTCCCGGCGGCCGACCGCTTGCGGGACAGGTGCAGCAGCACCGTCACCGCCTTGGCCGACCGGTAGCCGGCCAGCCGCGCGACGTCCTCGGTGAACAGCAGCAACTCCGGCGACCCGGGCAGGTCACACCGGCAGCCAGCCTGGTCGCAGAACATCATCGGCGGCGAGTTGAAGTGAGCCGTCATCGTTCCTCTACCTCCGCCGGCGGTTCCACGCCCGGGTAGTCGCTAGCGGTTTCTTGTCTGGCCACCTTTGGGCGCGGTCCGATCCGTTCCAGCCAGGCATGGAAAGCGCGCATTTCCCGGGTCGCTGCCCGGCCGCTCTCGCTGTGAGCGTCATGCACAGCGAGCGAAAAGTCGCCGAAGTAGTCTTTCACTGTGTTCACGCGCATATCGCGACGACGAGCTGCTGCCACGATCAGGCGCCGGAACACGTCTTGGTTCGCTACGCGATAAGCGATCTGGCCGAGGCCGGTGCAACTGATCTCGTCAAGGATCTTCTCAGCCCATGCGTCGGTTCCGAAGCGCAGACGCACCTGCCTCGGGGTGCAGGGATCATTCATCAGGTCCACCTCTCCAGTGGTGCTTAGGCGGGCGCCACGCCCTCCCGGGGGGGGTGGGAGGACGTGGCGCGACCGGTCAGGCGCGGGCCGCGACCCGGGCCGCGCTGGCCAGGATCTTCTCGGCCTCAGCCTGGATCTCGTAGGCGTCGTCCGCGTCGCCGACGGTCTGCGCGAACGCGGTCGCGGCCTGCATCACGCCGCCGGCCGTCTCCTGGCCGCCCCGCCAGAAGAACCCCAGCAGGTCGTCCACCGCGCTCTTGGGCAGCGACGACGACTGGGCGACCACCTCGGTGATGACGGCCTTGGCGTCGGTGACCGGCACGCCCGCCTTGGCGGTCAGCTCGGCGACCTGGCGTTCCAGCCAGTCGGTGTTCAGGAACCCGGCCACCGTGTCGCGGGTCCTGGCCGCGATCAGGGACAGTTCCTTGTCGATGGTGTCCTGGGACCAGTTGATGACGCCCTGCTCCTGCCGGGCGCCGAGGTGGGTGCGGTCGAACGCGGCGGCCAGGGTCAGCCCGTTCTTGCAGACCCGGACCCGGATCTCCGGGCGGATCGAGAACCCGCCCTGCCCGACCTCGCTGTTGCGGATGACGAACCCGGCGAACACGACGGGCTCGGTGCCGGGCGCGTAGCCCTGGCCCTCGCGGGCCGCGGCGGCGAGCGCGTCCGGGACGGCCCAGCCGCCGGCGTCCCACTCGACACCTGCCGGGCCCTGGCCGCCGGGGAACGGGTTGCGGTAGCCCCCCAGCAGGCCGGGGGCCAGCGCGGCGACCTCGGGGGCGCGGACCCGGACGTACATGCGCCGGTCCGTCAGGTCACACGAGTCGACCTGGACCTGGACGCCGGCGTCGCGGATGCCGGTCAGCGCGGCCACGAGAACGTCGAGGTTGTCGATGATCGCGTACTTGTCGGACAGCATCGCGCGGGCCACGCCGTGGCTGGCGTCGTCGGCGCGGAACAGCCGCAGCAGGAACGAGCGCGGGTCCGGCGGAACGATGACGTTGCCGTCGCGGGCGGGGAAGTTGCCGCCCTCGGGCCAGCCGTAGTCGGTCAGTCCGTGGAGCCAGCCGTTGACGTTGGCGTCCCACAGGTCCGGCCGCAGCTCCCGCATGCGGCGCACGTACTGGAGGTTGATCCCCAGCTTCTCGGCGACGCCCTCGTCGAACACGGCGGTCGGCTGGTAGGTGCCGGCCACGGAGGTGACCCCGTCGTCGTTCATGATGGCCTGGTCGCCGCTGATGACGACTTGCCCGCCCTGGGCGTGGAACCCGGCGGCGTTGACGATCAGGTCGAGGCGGCGGGCGCGGCCTGTCTCCAGGATCTGCCGCAGCGTCCCGATGTCGGCGTTCCTGGCGGTCAGTTGGTTACTCATCTGATGCTTCACCCTCTCCAGGTGATCCGCCCCCCGGCCCCTGTGACCCGGGGGGCACGATACTAGTAGTGTACACGTCGTGTCAGCACACGCAACCGGAACAGTTGCAGTTGCACGACGCCTGGCAGGTGCAGCGGTTCGTCCCGCAGCAGTTGCCCTCCGGGTCGCCCATTCGCTTACCTCCCTCCAGCCGAAGCGCGGGCGATCCTGACTACCAGGTCCCCCTCCTCGTCGAACCCGACCGGGCACCCCAGCTCGCCGAGCCGGCGGGCAGCGCCCCGCTCGCCGTGCACCAGCTTGAGCGCCATGGCGATGCCCAGCCACTCGATGCTCGCGGCGACCGCCGTCACCTTCTCATCAGGGCTCAGCTCCGCCGAGCCCGCCACGTCCAGCAGCCGCACCGTGACGTCACTCATCGTCGCCGCCCCCCTCCGGCTGCGCGGCTGGCGGCGACGTGCTCGCGGATGACAGCCTCGCAGAACGGCCGGAAGACGAACGGGTGACGGCGCTTGTCGTACCCGGCCGCATCAAGGGCGCCCATCGCCGCCTGCCACGCCGCGTACACCGGCTTGTGCGTGTCGTACCACGCCAGCCAGCCGGCACTATCGACTGGCAGGTCGTCGGCGTCGTTCTCGAACGCGTCACCGGCGGCCTGAGACGCGGTCAGCTTGCCGTCGGCGGCCAGGGCGGCCTTGGCGGCCCTGTACAGCTTGCTGGTGGTCATCCGGTCACCTCTCCAGGGGTGTCGTGCTCGTGGGCTTCCGTGCGGTCGCAGTCCGGGCAGCGGCCGAAGATCGCGCGGACCAGCCGCAGCTCCCGGTTCGCCGGGTCGGCGGGCGGCAGGCACGACCCGTCGTGCTCGCCCGGCTGGTGCCCTGCCGTGCAATAGGTGCGGGCGGCCCGGCCCGATGCGCAAGGCCCGCAGACCGCCGCGTTCGGCTCGGCCCGCTGCGGGTCGCCGACCGTGAACTCGACGGGCACGTCGGCCAGCTTGCAGACCAGGCAGCGGATCGGGATCGTGATCACCAGCCGGGCCAGCGCCTCCACCTTGACGATCACCTTGCCCGCCAGGGCCGTCTCGCCGGCACGGGCAAGCCCGGCATGGGCGGCCCGGAGCGCGTCGTAGTCGGCGCGGGCCCACGACAGCCCGGCGTAGGTCTGGGCGTACTTGCTGGGCGCGGGCGCCGGCAGCGTGCGCTTGGCGGTCATCGTTGTTCCCCCCTTCTCGGACCGGATCGGAGATCCGGCCCCGTCCTCCAAGTGCTCGAAGTACCCGTGCAGGCTGCGATCGCTGCCGGGGTGGCTGTGTTCGAGGGTCTGGCCCTGGTACTCGTGCCTGTGCATCGTCATGACGCCCTCGCCAGGGTGGTCATGGCTTTCGGGTCGGGGCTGCCGTACGACACCCACGGCAGCGAGTCGTCGCCGGGCTTGGGGACGCACACCAGGGTCATGTGGGCGAACGAGCGGGGCAGGTCATCGGGCGACACCCAGAACGTGCGGGGCGACGGCCCGTCCGACCAGATCACGCCCCGGGTCACGATGCCCTCGCCGCGCTGCGAGTCGGTACGGGTGTAGCCGATCGGCTTACCGGGCGCGTACTGGCCGGGCTGGTAGTCGCGGGCGGCGGGCATCTTCCATGATGGCCGGACCCGGCGGCACCACGGGGGCGCCGGGGCGGCCTGCCAGTCGGCCACCTCGATGTCGGTGGCGGCGACCCGGACGGAGCCATCCGCTTCGGCGCAGGCGCAGTGGCTGGGCTGCGGGCCGGCAGCGGTGTTGCGGTACTCGGGGTGCCCGCACTCCTTGTAGCCGGTGTACTCAATGTCGGTGGTGGTCATTCTCGGTGTCCTCTCCAGGGGACCGGAGCGGCCCGCTGGCCCCTCCACTACTAACTATACCCCGTCCCGATACCAGTTAACCGGGCGGGGGGCCGAGGATCTTCACCAGCTCCCGCCGCAGCACGGCCAGGCCCAGCGACCAGTGCGCGGACGCGGCGCGGCGCGGCGTCAGCCGGCGCCCCGCCCACTCCCGCACCAGTTCCAGCCGCGCCGCCGCCTGGGCCGGCTGCTCCAGCCCGGAGTGCATGTACGCCAGCCGGGCCAGGGCAGCAGCCTCGTACCGGCCGCCCTCGAACCGTGACCGCCACGGCGCCCCCAGCTCGGCGCACGTCTCGCACCTGGCCATCAGGTCGCCGTCCGGCAGGCCGGAGAACACCACCCGGTGCAGCCTGCCGCGCACGCCGGCGGGGACCGCCGGCCGTGGCCAGTTCCGCCCGGTGACCGTGGTCGCCGGCGGGTCCGGCGGGCCGGCCGGGCACCAAGCCCGGTGCGTCCGCCACACCGTGGCGCCGACCCCGCAGATGCACGCGGAGCCCGGGGCGGCGCTCACCCCGGCAGCATTCCGCCGGCGACCGCCCGGTCGATGACGTCCATGGCGGCCGAGGCGAGCCGGTTCGCGGCGGCCTGGCGGCGCAGCGCGGCGATCTCGCGGCCGGCGATCTCAGCCGCCCGGCGCAGCCGCTCCGGGTCCGGGCCGGCCCAGGCGACCGCGACGTCGGCGATCAGGTCCGCGAACCGGTCGGTGCCCTCGCTGCACAGGCAGCCGATCCAGCCGTGCCGGTGGCAGGGCTCCGGCCGCTCCTGCACGCGGCGGGGCGGCAGCTTAGCGACCAGCGCGGCGTGCGCTGCGGCCTCCTGCTCAGGGGTGTAACTCATGGTGATCCTCTCCAGGGATTCAGTTAACAACGGCGCGGGCTGTCAACGCACCCGCCGCGCGCGCCGGGCCTCGGCGCGGTCGCTCTTGACGGTCATTTCCGGTGTCCTCGCCAGGGAACCGGGGGGCCGGACAGCCCTCCGCTACCAATAGTAGCGTATCCCGATACCAGTTAACAAGCTGGGTTTTCGCCCGAACCCGGGGACGGCCAGCCCGGCAATCCGTACCGTGCCCGGTGACAGGCGCTGATCCCGGCAGGACCAGCACACCGGCTCCCCGGCGGGCGCGACCAACCACCATCGGAGACGCATGTCCAGACACCGCGCAGCGCCCCGCCACGCCCGGCCGCCACGCCGCCGCCTAGCCCGCTACGCCCTCGCCGCCGCCCTAGTCGCCGGGCTGACGGCGGGGGCGCTGTCCGCTGCCGGCGGCACCGCCGCGCCCGCCGCCAGCTACGGGGCGATCGCGGCCCTCCCGCCGCTGCCCGTCCGGGGCAGCCACGACAACGCCCGGCTCGCCGAGCTGAAGCAGTCCGCCGCGCTGCTGCGGACCCGGGCCATCCGCCGCGACGCCGCCAGGACCAGAGCCCGCCAGCTCGCCGCTGCGGCAGCCACCGCCGCGCCGCCGCCCGCCCCGGCCCCGGTCCCGTCCGGCAGCCCGCAGCAGATCGCCAGCGGCATGCTCGCGTCCTACGGCTGGGACGCTTCCCAGTTCTCCTGCCTTGACGCCCTATGGACGCGGGAGAGCGGCTGGGACGTCAACGCCACCAACCCGTCCAGCGGCGCCTACGGCATCCCCCAGGCCCTCCCCGGGTCGAAGATGGCCACCGCCGGCGCCGACTGGCAGACCAGCGCCGCAACCCAGATCACCTGGGGGCTCGGCTACATCAGGGACACCTACGGGTCGCCCTGCGGTGCCTGGTCCCGCGAGCAGTCCGACGGCTACTACTCCGCCGGCGCCCGCCTGCTCACCGCCTCCGTCACCGCGCCCAAACGGCTCCGCGCACTGCGCTGGGCCGAGCACTACAAGGGCTGCTGGTATAGCTGGGGCGGCACCGGGCCGTGCTCACGCGGCTTCGACTGCTCCGGCCTGGTCTACGCGGCGTACCGGCACCAGGGCTTCGCGATCCCCCGCACCACGTACGGCATGCTCGGCTGGCGGCGGCTCAAGCGCGTCGCCCGCCCCCGCCGGGGCGACCTCGCGTTCTACGGCCCCGGCCACGTCGAGCTGGTCACCCGGCTCTGGCACGTCACGTTCGGCGCCCACGACGCCGGCACCAGAGTCGGCTACATCCGGTGGAACCGGTTCTGGGAGCCGACCGCGTTCTACCACGTCCGGGGCTCCGGCTAGAGCACCTTCACCGACTCCAGCAGCACCTTGACCGACTGGAGTTTCTGCCACGTGTCAGCGTCGCCGCCGCCGTGGTCCGGGTGCAGCCGCCGGGCCAGCCGCCGGTAGACCTGGTCCGGCGTGCCGCCCTCCAGCTCGCCGAAGTCGCGCAGCGCCGACGTCATCCAGGCGATCGCGCGGCGCGGGTTCTCCAGGTCCGGGTCGGGCGCCGACGGGCCCGCCCCGATCGCGGGCCGGAACCCGACGTACTGCTCGCCCCTCGACACGCCGTACCTGTCGACGGCGCGCAGCGCGGTCAGCGCCAGCGCGACCGCCCGCACGTTGTCCCGCCAGTAGGTGTACTCGGCGGTCGCGAACCGCTGCCTGCCGTGCCTGGACTCGAACACGACCCGGACGCCGGGGTGCCGGGGCGCGGCGGGGGGCCTGACCGAGTGCCGGTCACGGGTCAGCGACCCCATCTCGGTGTCGATCTCGACCACGACCAGGCCCGCGTCCAGTCGCCCTGTCTCGTCGGCGAGCAGCCGCAGCGTCTGGTTCCACGTCGACCGGAACGTCGCCTCCCGGTGCCCCGGCTTCGCGGTCCACGGCTCGGACCACGGGCCAAGTTCCCATCGCATGCCGCTCATTGGTCGTCCTCTCCAGTCCAGATACTCCAGCAGAACTCGCCGTCGAGCAGGATCAGGCCCCGGTCCCACGACAGCACCGGGACGCGGGCCGGGTCGCCGTGCGACGGCACGACCCACCCGGCGGCATCGGCCCGGTTGTGGTGCGCCCAGCCGTGGCAGCCCGTTGTCCCGGACCCGCAGAGCGCGGCCCGGTTCTCCGGGCCGTCGGAGCCGCCCTGGGAGCGGAGCTGGCGGTGGTGGCACGACCAGCTCGGCGACCGGGGCTCGCCGAGCGGCCGGCCGCAGCGCAGGCACCGGCCGCTCTCCCGCAGCCACACGCCCTCCCGGACGTCATAGCCCGCAGGGCCGGTCAGGGCCGGCTGCTGATGGCCAGGCCCGACGTCCCGCCAAAGCAGTTCCACCCCGGCGGCAAGCCGCCCCAGCCGTCCTTCTCGGCCGTCGCCGTCAGTTGCAGGCACTGCGCGACGAGCACGTTCGGGTTCGCCGACAGGATCTTGGTCAGCTTGCCGTACGCCGCCGCCAGCCGCTCGTTCGTGGTGACCTCCTGCGCGGCGATCGCCGTGTTGCCGTACTGCTGCTGGACGGAGTTCAGCCGCGCCTGGGTGGTGCGGTCGTAGCGCAGCAGCGGCATCAGGATCGACACGATCTGGATCCGGGAGCCGATGTCGGCGTTCATCGCCTTGAGCACCCTCGGCTGGAACGTGGTGAACTGGCTGTTTCCGACCGTGGTGGACACGCTGACGTCCTGGATCGGGTTGTAGTCGCCGAGCACCTGGTTCGCGACCTGCCGCAGCTCGCGGACCACCACCGCGTTCTCGATCACCGGCATCAGGTCGCCCTGGTTGGCGTAGTCGGAGAACAGGCTGTCAGCGGCCTGGTCCTCGACCTTCCACTGGATCGTCACGTCCAGGCACGCGGTCTGCTGGCCGCCGATCCGCACCTCCAGGCACGGCGCGGTCGACGACCCGGTGTCGCCCTTCGGCGGCGTCGTCACGCCCACGAGGTCGCCCTTCTGGCAGAACTGGCCCTGGCAGCCCTCGAACGTCGTGGTCTGGATTGTCTCGTCGAGGACCCGCAGGTGCTTCCACGGCGTCCACGTCTCGTGCAGCCCTGGCCCGTAGGGCGCGCCGACGACCTTCCCGAAGCTGACCGGCACGCCGATCGACTTGGTGGGCACCGACTTGAACCCGGCGACCACAAACAGCAGGAACGCCAGCAGCAACGCCCCGGCGAACGTGGCGCCGCCCGCCGCGCCGTTGTACTTCCCGCCGGCTGCCACGGCGCCGATGACGCCGCCGATGACGACGAGGATCGCCAGTACGAACCAGAACATAGTGCACTTCTCTCTCGCGTTGCCTAACTGGGTTCCTGGGTGCCCGCGCCGAGGTCGTCCTCGGTTCGCGCGCGGGCGATCTGCCGCATCCTCCTGGCGTGCGCGGCCCGGTCTGCGGCCTCGCGGACCTCGGCTGCCGCCAGCCTCCGCGACCGGGCAAGGTCCCGCCGAGCCCGGTCCTGCGCGCGGCTGATGGCGGAGACGGCGACTGCCGCCGCGCCGCCGGCTACCAGCAGCGCGGCGGTCAGCGCCAGCACAACCGCCTCAGCCATATCACCCGCTCACATGCGGTCGGACTCGCCTTCGGCGATCGCGTCCATGGCCTGCGGGTCCGACATGACCGTCTCCCGCCACTCCGGCGACGCGAGCGTCATGGCCTCGGTTTCGGTCCACGTCCCCTCGACCACCACCGCATCCGGGGTCTGGCAGAAGCACATCCGCTTGATCACCGAGACAGGCAGAGGGCGGGACAGCGCGAATACCTGCGCCGGGTGATTCTCCACGCCGACGATCATCCACAGGTGCTCATGCGGGCGCGGGTGCCGGCGCCCGCGCCACATCACAGCCCCCTCCCCGGCTCGCCCTGGCGCCCGGCCGGGCCGGCCGGCTCCTGCCAGTCCGGGGCGCCCTCAGCGTCCCACCCGCCGGCCCGCGCCAGCCGGGTCAGCGCCTCCCGCAACGCCGGCACGTCGTCGCCCCGGTCATCGACCAGCACCCGCAGCTTGCTGACCACCAGCGCAACCTCGTCGTCGGACAGCTCAGCCGAGCTGGACAGCTTCAGCGGCCCGGCGTCGGGGTTCTCGGCGGCGAGGATCGCCAGGATGCCGAGCCGCACCGGCCGGTTCTTGTCGCCCCCGAGGCCGAGATCGCGGAACAGGGCGTGCATGTGCCGCCGGTCCCGGGCGTCGGCCTGCTCGGCGTCCGCGCGGGCCTGCTGCTCGGCGGCCTGCTCGGCGGCCAGCCGGTCCGTCTCGGCGGTGTCCGCGTCGACGTCAGGCCCGGCGTGGCGGGGCGGGGACAGCCGCTGCGACCGCGCCGGCTGCGGCGGGCGTTCCGCCTGGGCCAGCGCCAGCGGCTGGTGCCCCATCTCCTCCTCGATGTACAGGCCGCCCAGGTCCGCCGGGAACGCCCGCCGAGACCCGAACGCCTCGCAGCACTGGCCCGAAATCATGGCCATACCGTTGCGGCGGACAATGATCAGGTGGCTGGGCACGGTCACGCACCACACCCATCCGTCGGCGTTCGGCTCTACACCGATCCCCGGCCGATCCCGCCAGGGCCTCGCGACCGGAGCAGTCGGCCGGGTCGCGGAAATAGTAATCACCCAGTGTGGCCGCGACGAAAGGTCGTCGCAGTCCCTCTTGCGGGGGACACTGACCGTGTAACCGGCGGCAGCGGCCAGCAGCTCGATTGCCCCCACATGCTCCTGGTTGCTGGTACCGAGCCGGCACGTCGGGCCCTGCCGAGTGCCGTCAAAGTCCGCCCACGCGTCAAGCACCGCACGGGCCTGCTCCTGCGACATGGCCACGACCGAGTCCGGGCTCACCCTCTTACCCGGGCTTACGCCCGTACCGGACAGCAGGTCCAGATCGTAAACGAATGTCACCTTGTCGCTGCGGGTACGCACCGGGCGCGGGCCACTGGACACCCGCCCGGCGTCCTTCTTAACCGTGGTCCGGCAGTGCAGCCCGAGAGCATTCAGCGCGGCGATCTTCCGGGGCCGGGACACGCTGAGCAGTGCCCGTCGGCCCTGCGCGTACCCGTCGGCCAGGAAGTACCCGGCGAGCCGCAGTCGATCCTGTGTGACCGGCAGTCCCATGCTCCTGCCCGGAGCCGTCAACGGTATCCGCCACCGGGGCCGGTGTGTGGCGGTGTTCAGCATCGTTTCCGCCTCCACCTTCCCTGCGGTAGTCATCATGTCGTGGTTGGGTGTAACGCTGAAGTCCAGTCGTTCACCGTGGTAGCCGATCATCGGCCCGTCGTAGCGCTGCGCGAACGGAATAGCGCGGACTAGCTCGATACCGTGCTCAGTGACCTGCGCGATGCGTGCCGACCCGACGTCCGCGAACAACCGGAACCCCGCGTCGGTCAGAACCTCCGTATCGGACATAAAACACTTTTCGATCATGTGGTCGGCCTGCACCGCCCACTGCGCGGCCGGGTCGCCGTTCCGCTTCGTCGCGATGTAGGCGTTCGTTCTCAGCACAGCCGGGAACCGGTAGCCGTTCTTCAGCAGCACCACCTTGCACGCCGTCGGCACCCGGTCATCCCACAGCCACTCGGTGTACGGCCTGCCGTCCTCGTCGTACCAGACTGTCTCCTCGAACTCCACGCTCACCCGGTCACGGCGGGCCGCCCGCTCACGCTGCACCCGGAACCCGTCGATGCCGACCTGGATCGTCTGCCGCCACTCGTACGCCTTGATGTCGTCGTTCCAGGTCTGCCGGGGGATCAGGTAAATCTGGCGGATGAACGGGTCCAGGCCGGTCTTGCGGCAGTAGTGGAAGAACACCGCCAGGTCACCCTCCGACGGCGCCTTCGGCCCCGCCGTCCGCATGCCCAGCGACCGCAGCGCCGAAAGCTGGCTGCCGGTCCAGAACGGCTGGTCGTCGACGATCGCCAGGCGGGCGTCCTTGCTGGGGACCGACGTCCCCGGGGTGGCTGCCTGCTGTTCGGCTTCGCGGTCGGCGACCGCCTGCCGGGTTGTGGCCGGCTGATTACTCATGATGGTGCCTCCAGGGATGCGACCGCCGCGCTGGTGCGCAGCGGGTACAGGTTCTCCACGGTGCCACGCAGTACTGACACCTGGTGGCCGGTCAGCTTCAGGTGCGCCAGCGCATCATCGCGCAGCGACCGCGACAGGGGGCTGCGGTAGCCGAGCGGCTGGCCCGCCGGGCAGGTGAAGCACGTCCACGACTGCACGTATAGCGGAACCCCGTCGGTGGTGTACTCCATCAGTCCCACGCCCCCCTCGACGGGACAATCTTGTCGATCTGCTTGCCGGCCTTCGTGTACCGGGCGGCGATCTCCGGCTGCTCCTCGCGCAGCCGACCCGCGTCGATCCGTTTCGGCGCGGACACCGACCGGACCGCGAGGGACACGCCGTCCTTGTCGACCGCCCGCCGGCCCGTGCCGAGCCGTTCCCGCAGCAGGTTCGCCGCCAGGCCCAGCCGCTCCTCAGCCCGGTCAGCGCCGGCGACAGCGCGCCGATACCGGCGGGCCAGGCCCCACGGCACCTCCACGTTCCGGTCGTCGACCTGGCCGCCGAACCGGCGGGTGATCGCCTCGGCGGTGCCGGCCGACCAGTCGATGTCCGGCTCGTTCCGCGCCTCGACCCGGGCGCGGAACGAGTCCAGCTCGCCGAGGATCCAGTCGATGTCGTCCTGCGCGTCGGCGTCGCGGGTCAGCAGGTACACGGCGACCTCGCGGGTGTCGTGGAACATGGTCGGCACCCACACCCGCTCCGCGCCCGCTACGTGCAACTCGATCAGGCACTGCGGCCGGTAGTAACGCGGGATATGCGCCGTGCCGGGCGGCCCCCAGTGCAGCGGGTTCCGCCACCCTGCCGTCTTGCACTGCACCACCTGCGGCGGCCACGCCACCTCGGCCGGGCTGACCGCCGAGTGCTCGAAGGCCAGCCGGTCGAACGTGCAGCCGAGCCACGGCCGGTCGGCGTCGGCGTACAGGCCGCCCTCAGTCACCCACAGCTCCGGGTGGCGGCGGGCGAACCGCTGCGCCACCCACCCCTCCATGTACCGGCCCAGCTCCAGGATCTCGTCGTCGTCGTCGCCGGGCGGCTCCGGGTCGGTTTTCTCCCGGTACACGCTGAACGCCGACCGTTTCCAGCTCTTGGGGGCCAGGCCCAGGATGGCGGGCACGTCCGACGCGGTGATCAGGGCGTGGCGGGCTTTCAGCCAGCCGTCCCGGTCGGCCGCGACCTGGTCCTGCGACATCAGCAACTGGGCGGTCACCCGGGGCCCTCCGCCTCGATCGAGCGTGCCGCGCTGATCAGTGACTGGCCTGCCTTCAGCAGCGCGGCGTGGGCGGCCTGCTCCGTGAAAGTGACCTGCCGCGCCGTCGTCAGGACAACCCCGTTCGCGAACGCCAGCGAGTCCAGGTAGCCCTCGTCGAAGGCCACCGCGTCGAGACGGCTCGTGAAGTGGCCCTCGACGCAGCAGTCGTCGAGCGCGACCCGATAGGTCTTGCCGGGCTCCAGGTCCGCCAGCTCGGTCATGGCGCCAGGAACGGGAACGAATGCCCCGACCCGATCCAGAAGTGCGCGATGAACCCCGTCACCGTCAGGTAGGCCACCAGCAGCAGCCCGACCCCGGCCAGCGCCGTCACCCACCCCGGCGCGTCCCGCCGGGCGGTCACGGTCACGTTGTGCTCCATCTGCCACACCCACCGTTCCCGCGTCGGCAGCGGCGCGAGATACCAGTGACGGACCCACGCCGGCGGCCGGAGCCCCGGAAGGTCCGCGCGGCGGATGCAGTACCGGTCCACCGACCGGTCAACCAGCCAGCCGTTCAGGGTCGCGCCCACCGGAGCCCAGACCGGCTTGACGATGTGGCCGAGCACGAACCCGGCCGCGACCGTGCCCGCCGCGAGCACCAGGTGGTTCAGCGGGCCGCCGGCCCAGCCGGGGATGCCGAAGTCCAGCAGCCAGATCGCGCCCGTGATCCCCGCCGCCGACACCGCGACCAGCAGCAGCGGAGCCGCCAGCATGTACCACCACGGGGCGCGCCGCGTCCAGGTTTTGCGCTTGGCGATGAGCGTGCCGACGATCAGGTAGGCCAGCTCCGGTTCGCCCTCGTTGCGGTAGCCGTGCCGGTAGAACTCCCAGCTCGGCGACGCGACCAGGCTGTCCCACCACCCCTTGAGCCAGAACAGGTGCCAGTTCACCTCCAGCACGTTGAAGTAGACGCCGGCGACAAAAGCCGCCGCGCACGCGCCGACGACGGCGGACCAGGCCACGGTCTGCGCGAGCCGGAACCGGGCGGGCCGACCGTCGTTCATCGCGATCGGCGGGGGAAGCCGGCGGCGCAGCCGGGCAGCGATAGCAGACACCGTGACCTCACTTCACCAGGTAGGCGCGCAGCGCGCGCAGCGCCGCCTTGAACGACCGGCCGCCGGCCACGGCGTCCCGGTCGGCCTGCTTGACCGCCGCGAGCGCGGCCCGGCCGTCGCCGGCCTGCCCGGCCTTGATCACCCGGTTCTGGTCGGTGCCGACCGCCCGGAACCTGGCGAGGGCGGCGGCGAGCCGGGCGCGGACGCCGGTCACGCACGCCGGGGGCAGGTCGGCGCCCGCGTCGGCGACGGCCGAGCTGAGCGCGGCAGTCCTGGCGCGCACCGCCGCGACGGACGCGGCGGAGAACCGGGCCTGCGCGGCGGAGGTGTCGGCCCGGCCGGCTGCCTCCAGAGCGTGGCCGACGGCGGCCCAGCGGACCTGCCCGCCCGGCTGGGGCTGGCTGCCGTTGCCCTTGTACCAGGCGTGCGCGGCCACGATGCAGCCCGACTTGGACTCGGCCTTGTGGACGGCGGAACAGCCGGCGCCGCCGGCCAGCGCCGTGGCGGCAGCGAGCACCGCGAGCGATCGGTTCATGGGTGCGGGGTTTCCTCTCAGGTTCGCGGCGCTCACGGCGTGAGCACCAGTTCGGTCAGGCCGTGCCGGGTGACGCCGGCGGACTCCTCGTCCGGGTACTGGCACGCCCAGTGGAGGCCGAACAACCGCATCATCTCGCCCCTGGCCTCCTCGCGGGTGCCGGGCATCCGCACGTAGCGCCTGCTCAGCGGCACGCCGACCCCGGTCAACTGGCCGAGCTGGTGGTGGGTGGCCGAGGTGACGACCAGCCGGTGCGCCATGCCGAACGTGAAGATCCACGGGCCGTGGTCGTCGGGCGGGGTGCCAGCGGGGTCGCGTTCCAGCGCGGCGGCGGTCACCGGGCCGCCTCCGCCCGGGGCAGCGGCGCCTCGTGCAGCAGCGCCCACGCCTCGCTGATGACCTTCGACAAGACGTCCGGGACCATGGCGCCGACGAACCGGGGCGTCATCATCCGGCCGGACAGCGCGCCGCCGGGGCGGCGCCGCGCGCCGTACGCCTGCACCGACCGGACCCGGCCTTGTTCCTGTGCAGGCTGGCCGGGATGCGCGTAGAACTCGATGTCGATCCGCTGCGGGGCGATCGTGTCGCCCCCCTGCTGCACGTCAGGCCACCGGTCGGCGGGCTCGCGGTACGCGCGGACCTGGATCACGTATGTCGTCTCGATCTTCACTGCTCCAGCTCCTCGGGGATTAGCGGCCGGATGCCCAGCAGCCGCACGTACGCGTCCGCGTCCGGCGGGGCCAGCAGCACCGCCGCCGCGCACCGCACCGCCGCCAGCTCATCCTCCGCCGAGCAGTACGCCCGCATGCACAGGTAGTGCAGGCACTCCCCGACCTGCGGGCCCAGCGGCCCGGTGCCTGGCCGGCGGTGACCCGGGACGAGGCGGACAATCCCCGGCCATGACACCCCGGCACGCCGGTAGCCCTCGGCGGCGTCCAGCGTCAGCGGCGACCAGCCGCCGCGCCCCTGCGCCGGGGTGAGCGCGGTGATCTGCTGCTCGGCCGCGAACTCGACGTCGTCAGATCCCCGAAGCCAGTGCCGGAGCCCCATCGTCCACCTCCTCCGGCTTGAGCGTGACGACCGTGGCCAGGGGGAAGTTCCCCCAGTACATGATCGCCGCGAACGTGTTCGCGTCGGGGACGTAGCCCGGCTCGCGCAGCCGCGAGGGCACGTTCTGCGACACGCCCGCCTCGGCCATGGCCTTGCGCAGGCTGATCCTGCGGTGCGCGACGACAGCCTGGATCTGGACGAGCAGTTTCGCGTTGTCCAGGACGACCGGCCGGCGGGCCGGCGCTTCTGCCATGGGGTGCCTCCTGTCGGTTACCATTGACGCGGATCATGCTTGAGCGCTCGCGTTCGCGGATCTCCGCCCCTCGGGGCGGCCTCTCCAGGGGTGAGCGGGCCCGCCGGCCACTGACGGCGGGCCTTCTCGCTGCGCCCGGTCACCCGCACCGCCCGTGGCACCCGGCCGAGTGCGTGTTGCAGCACTTGCCGTCACCGTGACGGCTGCCCTCGCAGCCGGCACCGCGCACGGCCCTGGAGATCAGCGTGCCCTTGGGCGTGCGGACCTCCGCCTTGGGCTTGTGGCCGCAGGTGCAGTTGCAGCCGCTCTGCGTGCAGGCCGGGGCCGGACCCCGGCTCACCTGCCCTCGCCGCCCAGTGACCGCACGGCGTCGCGGCGTCGCGGGCGGCGTTGACCGACGCCGACCACCGGCCCTGCTTGCCGCTCGCCGCGTACATGAAGCTGACCGACCACAGCCAGCCGTCGCCCGGGTCGCAGAAGTACCCGACGCGCAACGGCGGGTTCTCGTAGTCGTCGGCCTGCCGCGACCGCGTCTTGCGCAGCCGCGCGGCCTCGGCGTGCAGCATGCCGACTGCGGCCAGCACGTCGGCAACATCCAGGTCGCTGTCGGCTGCCCACGGCGGGACCGGCACGGCCTCGCTCACGACGCCTCGCCGATCTGCCGCGCCCACTTGCGCGCGGTGTTGGCAGGGTCCTTGCCCAGCTCCCGGGCGATCTCCGCCCACGAGTAGCCCTTGCCGCGCAGCCCGGCCACCGCCGTCACCATCGCCCGGTCCAGCTCCGCCGCCACTTCCGCCATGTCCGCCAGCACCGTCGGGTCCGCGTCAGCGGCCCGCCGGGCGTAGGCGCGGATCATGCGGCGGGCGAAACCCTGGAACTCCCGGTTGTCCTTGCGCCAGGTCCGCGACGACCGGACCCGGCCCGTAGTCGGATCGACTACGCGCTTCGTCCGCGCAGGCCCCACCCGGTGTACTCCGCTGGGTACAGTTGCCGGGGCCGTCTCCGTGGCTCCCAGAGCCGCCTGCGCGGCATCCTCCGCCGCCGGCCCGTCAGTCAGTCTCATCATTCGTCCTCTCCAGGGGAACACTGCCACTGTAACATCGCTGTACCCGTACAGGTACAGTCTGCGGAGGATTCCCGCCAACACTATGGCCCCGCCCGCCCCGGCGATACCGTGTTCGGACATCACCAGTGCGCTATCCCTGGAGAGGAGCGGACCTTGCGTGATCACCCCGGCGGCCAGATCGAGAGGATGACCCGCGCCCTGCTGGCCGACCCGCGCGAGCGAGCCCGGTTCCTGGCCCTGTCCGACGAGCGCGACCGCGCGCACCGCCGCGAGCTGGCCGCCTGGCGCGCCGGGTACGCCGCCGCATGGCAGGCCGGCTACGACCAGGGCAGCGCCGACGAACACGCCGCCTGGATGGGCTACCACGCCCCCGCCCACGCCGCCGCCCGCGAACGCGCCCGCCACCCCGGATACCTGCGGCTCGAAATCCTGCGCTACGCCCCCGCCGGGTGGCACGGCACCATCCCGCCCGGCCTCGACGCCGCCGCCCGCCGCCGCTGGCTCGCTGCCCGCAAGCACCGCGCCGACCGGCCCGCCGGGACGGCGCGGTGAACCCGATCGACGAAGCCCTCGGCATCCACCCCGACCCCGGCGACGGCGGGCCCGACCCGCTCGCCAAAGTCGACCTCGGCGCCCTCGTCCGCGCCGGCCGCAAAGAACCGCGCCGGTTCGCCAACGGCCTGATGTACCCCGGCAAGATGCACTCCCTCACCGGCCCGCCCGAGTCCTGCAAGACGCTGATCGCGATCTGGGCCGTCCTCCAGGTCGTCAGCTTCGGCCGCAACGTCGTCGTCATCGACGAGGAGGCCGGGCGGGAGCAGACCGCCGACATGCTCGCCGCGTTCGGCGCCGACATGGACCTGGTCGACAAGCACGTCCATTACGTTGACGCCCCGGCGCTGTCCTACGGCGCCGCCGACATGGCCCGGCTCGGCGACCTGCTCCGCACCGCCGGCCCGGTGTTCACCGTGTTCGACTCGTTCTCCGCGATGCTGTCCTACGCCGGGGTCGACGAGAACAAGCCCGGCGACGTCACCCGGTTCTGCAAGCGCGTCCTGTACCCGATCGCCCGCGAGTTCGGGTCCGCTGTCCTGGTCACCGCCCACGACTCCAAGGAGGGCGGCAACAGCCGGTACGGGCGCGGCACCACCGCGATCCTCGCCGAGTTCGAGGTGGCGTTCAAGGTGTCCGCGATCAAACCCGTCACCCGCGCCCAGGACGGCATCATCAACTTCCACGTCCCCAAGGACCGGCCCGCGTGGCTGCACCGCGACTGGCGGATCCGCATCACCCGCGACCCGCTCGCCCTGCACTGGGACAAGGCCGCCGAGACGATCGGCCCCGACGGGCTCGGCCCCGCCGCCAAGAAACTCCTCGACGTCCTCGACGACACCCCGATGGCGATCGCCGCGCTGACCGACCGGCTCGCCGCCAAGTACGGCCACGGCCTCAAGCGGGAGACGGCCAGCAGGTGCCTGACCGAGCTGATGGAGTCCGGGCTCGCCGACCGCATCGACCAGGGCCCCGGCCGTGCCGCGCTGTGGCTCAAGCGCGGCAACCAGCTCCCCGAGGCCGAGGACCCGGCCGGGCAGGCCCTCGCCGCCAGCCGCGAGGCCAGGGCCGAGCCGCCTCCGCCGGACGGCCACGGCTGGCCCGAGGGCTCGGCCGGGGCGGAGGCGAACCAGTGAGCGGCCTGGGCGAGCGGTACACGTGCTCGGTCTGCGGCCGGGACCGCGTCAAAACGCGCAGCGACGGGGAAGCCCGCGCCGAGCAGTCCGCTACCTGGCAGCCGCAGTACGCCGGCGAGGACTCCGGCCTGGTGTGCGGGCCATGCTTCGCGGCGCTGATGGCATGGGTGCGAGCCGAGCACCCGGAGTACCTGCGGTGAGCGGACCGGCCGCCGCCGACCCGTGACCGACCCGTGACCGCACCTGTGACCGTCTCGTTGCTAGACCTGTGATCTGACCTGTGACCGTCACGCCTGCATGTACCGCAGCTAACAGGTACTACTACGGTGAGGGGTGCGCCTGACGGCGCCCCCGCCGGGGTTCTGGTCCTTAACCCCCGGTGGCTGGGGTTAACCTCAGCCGTCTACCCCCTGACCCCCATCCGGCGGAGTGTACTGATGGTGACCTGTGACCTGTCAAGTCACAGGTTCCCCGATCACGGGCCCGGGCGCCCGTGTACTGTCATTACACATCTGGAGAGGCAGACTGATGACGGAGCCGGCTGGCAGCATTGACCCGTGGACGGGCCCGTACGCGGCTGAGGTCCGCGACTACCTGGAGTGGTGCCGCGACGTGCCGTCGTCGAAGTACCACCCGAGCCCGGAGGGCGCACTGAAGATGATCTACCACCGGGGTGACCGGGCCAGGGCGGCCCAGATCCGGGACGCGTATGGCGCGGTGCACGCTGCGGAGCATCGGTGAGCGGGGGATGCGCGGCTGAGCACGCCGGCGTGTTCGGCCGCGAGGCCCCGGTCCGCTGGGTGGTTCGCACGGGCATCGCCAAGGCCGAGAACGCAGATGAGGTAGTACCTCAATTCGCATTTCAGGAGGCTGGGGCGTGCTCGCGGCACCTGGCCCGGGTGTGCTCGCAGGTGATCCGCGACGCCGGGCGCGGCCCGGACGTTCAGCTCGCCGTTACTGCGAGGCCGACGTGAGCCACGGCCCGCACGAGGCCCTGCCCGGCCACGCGCCGGGGCAGATCCTCCATGACGGATGCGCCGAGTGCGAGTGGCGGGCGGCCGGCCGCGACCTCGGCATCGGCGCTCTCGACGCGGCCACGTTCGCCCGTGCGTGGCAGCGGGCGGTCACCTGGCAGCGTGAGGAGCAGGTGCGGCCATCGGCTGCCGAGACGCCGCTGCTCGCCGTCCTGTGGGCAGTGCAGGTGCAGCTCGAACGGGCCGGGGTGCCGCTCGGCGTGCTGCCATGCGGCATCACGGTCACCGACGGGAAGCCGCAGACGTGGTGAGCGCGCCTGACGGGTTCGACCTGGCCGCCGCCGAGATCCGCGAGTCCGCCTCCGTCCTGCGGGTCGGCGGCCTGGACCTGTCGCTCACCTCCACCGGCCTGGCCCGCATCGACGGCGAACGGCTGACCACCTGGGTGCACAAGCCCAGTACACTGCGCGGTTTCGAGCGGCTGGAGTCGATCATCGAGACGACTCTGTCGTACCTCGCGGACCGGGACGTGATCGCCGTCGAGGGCCTGTCGTTCGGCGCGAAGGGCAGCGCCATGCTCGACCTCGCGGGGCTGCGCGCGGTGGTGACGCTGGAGCTGCACCGCGCCGGCCTGACGGTGGCTGACGTGCCGCCGGCGGTGGTCAAGAAGTACGCGACCGGGGTCGGCGGGGCGGATAAGTTCGCGGTGTACGCGCAGGCGGTGAAACGGCTCGGCGGCGAGTTCGTCGGCGACGACGCGGCGGACGCGGCGTGGCTGGCGCACATGGCGGCCGACTACTACGGCTGCCCGCTGGTGACCATGCCGGCGGTGTCGCGGGCCGTGCTGTGCTCGCTGACGATCCGGGGCAGGCGCAAGGGCTTGCCCGTGGTGGAGTGGCCGGACCTGGCCACGGTCGCCGGGCCGCCCGCAGCGGCCGGGCAGGAGAGGATGCCGTGATGGCAACGAAACAGGACATCGAAGCAGGAGTGGCCGTGAACATGGGCGGAACGGTGCCGTCCGGGCATGCGCTCGGGCCGATCCGGGCGCGGCTGCTTGATGCGCCGCGCGAGCGTCAGTGGGTGATCGGCCAGGTCGTCTCCAAGGCCACGAACGTCGACCACCCGCCCGACGCTGACGACCGCCGGGCGCCGGTCATGGTGTTCGTCGACATGGCCGGGGTGACGGACACGGCGGACTGCGACCAGCTCGACGCGATGATGACCCGGGCCCGCAACCAGGCGCCGGGCCAGACCCGGCTGGAGGGCGTGAGCTGATGTACTACGGGCCGGACGCCTCGTACACCTGGCCCGCCGACGACGTGGGCCACGACGACTACCGCCTCTGGCAGGGGCGTTACTGGCCGGCGGCGACGCTGGCCGCGATGGGAGTGATGACCGATGGCGCAGTCCAGCGCGCTGGCGCGTGAGATCGACGCCATGCGCAGGTGCGAGTCGGC
>WNFX01000434.1_pt1 | contig 83669 bp, 64 predicted proteins | sample 5400111 | NCBI WGS metagenome assembly WNFX01 (sample SAMN13153363, study PRJNA577476) | soil metagenome | isolation source: 40 cm soil or saprolite under grassland replicate 1 | place: USA:California | collected 2016-06-15
AGAGAAATATTCCGGGTAAGGACCATGACGGGGACGGCTGAGCCGGTGGGTCCGGCGGGAACGGATCGGGCCACCACGGAGGTGGCTCGGGTGATGACGAGGGAGTTCGCCGAGGACATCCTCGGCCCGCTCGTGCTCGGCCGACATGGGTCGGTCGGGGACGTCGCGATAGCCGTCATCCACCGCGCACGGGAAGGGCGCGTCACGGTTCGGTATTCGTTCGACTCGGATCACGTCGTATACGGGAAGCTCTACACGAGGGGCTCGGGATCCCACGCTTGCGGAATCCTCCGCGAGCTATGGGGGGACGGATTCGGGGAGGAATCGAGCTATCGCGTGCCCGAGCCGATCGCGTACCTGCCTCACCCGGAGTTCTTGCTCACGAAGGCCGTCCCTGGAACGCCCCTCGTTGAACGCATCGATAACAACGACGTCGACGGACTGACTCGCGGCTCGCGGGAGGCCGCCCGTTGGCTCGTCCGGCTCCACCGCCATCCAATCCGCGTCGGCAAACGAGAGCCCCTCTGGGAATCCGCCCGCATGACCGGAATCCTAAAGAGGCTCACCCGGTCCGCCACCGCCGCGCCGGACGCGAAGGAGCCACTGTGGCGGCTCGTCGAGTCGCTCCTGGAGGAGGCCAAGACGGGGTTGCGGGAACGGGAGCCCGTCCAAATCCACGCGCGGTTCCATCCGGAACACGCCTTCAACGCGGGCTCGGTCACCTCGCTCATCGATTTCGATGAGAGCGTCCCCTCGGATCCGGCGAGGGACCTGGCGGAGTTCCTGACCATGATGCGGATGAGGAAATTTCGGAACGCGGGTTCGGTCTCGTCCCTCGACGCTCCGACCCGCGCATTCCTCGACGAGTACCTCTCCCTCCTCCCGCAAAACGGGGCGAACCTCAGAATCCACTGGGGCGGGCGGCTGCTCGTGAGCGTCCTCCACCTCGTGTCGGAATGCAAGGACGACCCGGAAGCTCTCGCACGGGCTATCGAGTTCGGTTCCGAGGAGCTCGACCGCGTGATGTCGGGTGAATTCCTTCCCGGCGGGTACGATCCGGTCTAGACCGACTCGTCAGGATGGGTGCGGGCCCACGACCGGTGGTGCGGTCGATCAAGACGCGTACCTGCGCCGGACGATCGTCGACGCGGTGGGTTCTGGGCCTCGACCAGTCCGACGCCCACTCGGTCCACTCTTCGCTTCGCTCCCTAGCACGCGGCCCGGTGACAGCGTGCACCCTGTTCGGATTCGGGCCGATGCGGGGAGCTTCGGGGTGTAGCCCACCACCGAGGTCGCCCATCCGAATATTTGCGTTCGCAAACAATTTACCTTAGCATCGACATGGACCGAGCCGAGGAACTGCATGAGACCGAAGAAATCATCACGCGCCGCCCACGTTGAGGAATGGGGCAAACTCTCCGTCGCCGAACGTGCGGCATGGATCAATCTCCTGCGGGTCCATCGCTCCGTCACCGATCGGCTGAACTCGGTGCTAGCAAGAAATCATGGTCTCACACTCGCGGAGTGGGATGCCCTCGTCCACCTCGCCGGCGCCAAAGAGGGAATCCGGATGGGGGACCTCGCGGAACGAATCCTGCTTTCCCCGAGCGGGATGACGCGGATGATTGACCGCCTCGAGGCCAAAGGGCTCGTCGAGCGTCGAACGGGCAAGACAGATGCACGAGAGGCCTTGGTCGGGGTTACCGGCGGCGGGCTCAATCTGCTGGCCGAAGCAGCTCCGACGCACAATCGGGCCCTGGAGACCCACTTCCTTCGGGTGTTGACTCCTGCGGAAGTCCGTCGCCTCGCAGCGCTTCTAACGAAGGTCGCAGACAGCATCGAGTCGGCCGGAGGCAAGGAACCGAGGTGATGGTTGCTTGCGCAAACAACTTAATATATAGGCGACGCCATGCCCTTGCCATGTTCCCGAACAGGGTACACGAAGCGGAAAGGGAGTTGCGACGAGCAGTTGCGAGCGCTCTGCGGACGGCGGCGAAGGACCCGGAACTGGCGGCTTACATCCGGACCGAACTCCGCGGCGACGCCTCGCGGATCGCGGTTCTCGGCTCCCGGGCGGCTCCGCGCGCCCGCGTGAGGTACTGGCTCAACGGCTTCCGAGGGTTTGCGGTCCTCGACCTCCGGGCTGAGCGCACGACTTAGGAGACATGGTACCATGGCCGAAACCAAGACGATCCTCGTTGCCGGAGCGACGGGACAACAGGGAGGCGCCGTGGCTAGGAGCCTGGTGGGTCGGGGACATGAAGTCCGGGGCCTGACTCGGAAGGCGGACAAAATCAAGGACCTCAGTGCGATCGGAGTGGAAGGAATCCGGGGCGACCTCGCCGACGGTGGGAGTATTCAAGCGGCTCTCCGCGGCGCGGACGGCTTTTTCATCGTGACCACGCCGTTTGGCGAGGACTTTTCCGTGGACACGTCGAGGGAGGCTCGCCTGGGGGCCGCGGCGGTGGATGCGGCGAAGGCTGCCGCGGTCCCCCATGTGGTCCTGTCCTCCGTGGCGTCCGCGGACGAGGACACCGGCATCCCCCACTTTGAGTCGAAAGCTCGAGAGGAGCAATACCTGAAGGGCTCAGGCCTTCGGTACACGATCGCACGGCCCGTCTCCTTCATGTCGAACTTCACGAGCCCCTGGATGCCCTGGATGGCCTCCGCCATGCGAACGGGAATCGTGGCGTTGCCGATGCCCCCGGAAATGCGCCAGCAGATAGTGGCCGTCAGGGACATCGGGGAGATCGTGGCCCGGGCCTTCGAGAGGCCGGATGCGGCGGCCGGGAAGACCGTGGAGCTGGCGGGGGATACGTTGACGAATGCCGACCTCGCCAGCCGGCTCTCCAGGAAGCTCGGGCGTCCGGTCGAGTACGTCGAACTGACCGACGAGGAAGCGATGCAGGGAACGGGCGGGGACCTCATCCCGCTCTACGCGTGGTTTAGGACGAAGGGCTTCCACGTCGACATCGACGCCCTCGAGAAGGCGTGGGGTTACCGGATGACTCGCTTCGACGAGTACTTAGCCACCTTCGACCTGGTGCCTGGGGCTGGTGGCATCCCTTCGCCCGTCGCGGGAGGCGCTTGAACGTGGCAGCGGGCATGGCCCACCAGGTAGTCCAGGCCGTGTACGACGGCCTTTCGCCGCTGAGGATCAGGAACCTTCGGATCTACCTCACGGGGCAGGTCGTCTCTCTCATCGGCGTATTCATGCAGCAGACGGCGCAGGGCTGGGTCGTGTGGGAACTCACCCGGTCTGGAGCGGCCCTGGGGATCGCGGCGATGCTGGGCCTCTTCCCCCTGCTCGTCCTCGGCCCATGGACCGGGGTGTGGGCGGACCGACTCGACCGTCGCCGGCTCCTCCTGGCCACTCAGGGCACCGCGATGCTCCTTGCCTTCGCCTTCGCACTCCTCGTGCAGGCCGAATTGATTGCCCTGTGGCACGTCTACGCCCTCGCCCTGCTCCTCGGGATCGTGACGGCGTTTGACTTCCCCGCGCAGCAAGCCTTCGTCGGGGACCTCTCGGGCATGGAGCTGGTCCGGAGGGCGGTCGTGACGAATGCGATGATTGTCCAGGTCAGCCGGACACTCGGCCCCGCCCTTGCGGGCTTAGTCATCGCGGAGATGGGGGTCGCGTCTGCATTCTGGATCAACGGGGTGACGTTCCTAGCGGTAATCGGCAGCCTTCTGGCGGTCGCCGGGAACCAGGTGCGGCGCCCGTCGACCGGAAGCTCGTTGGGCGAATTCTGGGAAGGCGTTCGGTTCATCCGGTCCGAGCCCCGTGCTCAAGACCTGCTCCTCCTGACCGGTTGCGTCGCCTTCTTCGCCATGTCCACCATCTTCGTGTTCCCCGTGGTAGCGACGGACGTGCTCCGAAGCGGCCCCGAGGTCCTCGGCTACCTCGTGGGCGCGTCGGGTGCGGGCGCCCTCTTCGGGTCCCTCGTCGCTACGCCTCTCGCACAGGCCGCGCGACGAACCGGGCTCGTCCTTGGCACCTCAGCCGCATGGACAGGGGCGTGGCTCACCGGGTTCTCCCTGTGGGCTTGGTTCCCGTTCTCGCTGCTCGCGATCTTCTGCATGAGCGTCCTCGTTCCTGTAGTCCTGACCTCCTCGGCCGGGCTCCTCCAAGTCCTGTCGCCACCTGAGATGCGCGCCCGCATCCTGAGCGTGCTCCTGATGGTGAGCTTCGGGGCGACGCCGATTGCGTCCGTCCTGACCGGGATCGCGGTGGATGCATTCGGAGTGATGGCGGCCCTTCGGATCAACGGCGTCGCCTTGGTTTTTGCTGCTCTTCTCCTGCTGGGGGGCCGTCGCAGCTTCCGCGGATGGTCCATCGAGCGCCGGTCCGTGCCGCAAAGCGCCCCAAGGCGGCGATGGGAGGTATCGTGATGTCGATACCGATGGTTGGTAACCGGCGCGGGCTGGCGATCGCCGGCACTCTCGCCGGGGTCGCGCTAATCGGCGAGTTCGTCTTCTTCGGACTGAGTGGCTTTCCTGGAAGCGGCTTCAATGACCCGGCGGTCGCGCTGCCGTATCTCGAGAAGGGCGGCGCATTGCTCCGGGTCGCGGTGCTCTTCGGCGCGAGCGGGGTCGGTCTCTGGACCGTCTTCGCGATCGGCTTGGCGGCGCGACTCCAACAGCGCACGCCGGGGCGCGCGCTTGCGTCGCTGTATCTCACGCTGCTCGGCAACGCAGGCGACGGTCTCGTCGCGCTGACCTTCTTTGTCGGCAGCACGATCTTCAGTCAGCTCGCCTCTGCCGATCCAGCTGCGGCCGTGAGCGCATGGCCCGCGTTCGCCGCGGTGACGGCGGGCTTTCAAGTCTTCGGCAACTTCTTCCTGGGGCTCTCGCTGCTCGCCGCCGGATCGGCCATGTGGTCCAGCAAGGCGCTCTCGCGCGCGCTCGGCGCCCTCGGGATCGTGACTGGGATCGTCACGCTCACGGGCGTACTGGCTGTTGCTACCGCCTATCTCGTCGCAATCTTGCTCGCGGTCGTCTTCCGGCTCTGGGCGGGGGTTGCCCTGCTGCGCAGCGAGGTGCCTCAAGAAGCCTCGGTCCAACGGTGATGACAGCCAGACTCGACCGCGTCCGTCGGCGCCTTGATGCAGTCCGAGTCAGTTCCGGCGGAGAAGGGCACATCGTCATCCTCTTTTTCATGCACGCCTCCCAAAGATCGAAAGAATAGGACAATCCTTCCAGACGTACGCGGGCTAGCATGCTCTTCCATCAGCCGTCGTCTTGACAGTACACCTCTGCCCGGAATTCCTCGGAGAAACGCGGCGGTTGGGAGCGGGCTGGATCGGAAGAGATTCTGTACCCGTGGCTGCCGTTGCGCATGAACACCGCGAATCGTCCGGTCTCCAGGCGAAGATAAGGGAGGTTTCCGTACCCGAAACCACCGCCCGAGTGGCCCCAAACAAGTCCGCAGGCCAGCGACTGTGCCATGATCCCCAACCCGTACGCTTCAGGAGCGGGCGGATCATCCGGGACGACATACATCATCTGGTGTAGCTGCCTCTCGGGAAGCAGCGTTCGCTCGACGAGCAAAGCCCGAAAGAACCGGGCAAGATCGGGAGCCGTGGAGAGCATCGCACCGTCCCCTCGCCCGAAGAAGACGTTGCTGCATTCGCGCCAGCCGTCGGGCCCTCGCTCGTATCCCCGGATATACGGTTCGGGCAGACTCAGATCCTCTTCGGGCGGATAGAAGGTGTGTCTGAGTTGAAGGGGCCGTAAAATCCGGCGATCGAATTCCTCGGCGAGCGGATGGCCAGTGATTCGCTCGACGACGAGTTCCAAGATGCAGAAGTTCGTGTTGCAGTATGAGTACTTGCTCCCGGGAGGGAAGATGGCAGGGTGCTTGGTGCCAAGGTGGATCGCGTGGCGGAGGCTCACCGGTGTTCGATGCGCCTCCAAGTTTCCGAGCAAGCTTGGGTCGTCCTCAAAGTCGAATAGCCCACTGCGCATTCGCATCAGGTGTTCGATGGTCAAGGAGTCAGCCTTGGGGATCGGAAGGTCGGGCAAACAGTCCGCAAGAGCGTCGCTTAGCGCGACTCTCCCCTCGTCGACCAACTGCAGCGCCACCACGGCGGTAAAGACCTTTGTCGTGCTGCCGATCCGATAGAGGCTGTCAGGGGTCATCCGGCGCTGCGACATGAGGTCCGCATATCCAGCGGTGTAGAACTGCGCGCGACCATCGGCATCCTCGACGTAGACGAAGGCGCCGGGCAGGCCGGCGCCAACCAGTTGGTTGAGCTCAATCTGGATTGGATGCATGGGTGCTGGTTCGACCCAATCAATGATCGCGGGGCAAAGTACTTTCCCGCGGATAGGTGGACGGAGCGAGGTGCACCTCGACGCAACGACGGTAAGCAGAACCTGGGCGTGCCGAGGGGCGCCTCCGTGAGGAAGGGCAGCACGACGGCCGGGTTCCGGGCGGCCTGTGCTGCTCACGTCTCAAGTCGTGACACGCTCCGGGAGCCGGAGGCGGAATCGGCCGCCGATTCGGACATGCCGGACGCGATGCCTGGATTCCCTGGCGGGCGCGGGGTCGGGCCACGGCGTGACCGTAGCCGACGCCGGCAGGAGGACGTCGGGGAGCTAGCGGGCCACATTCGATCGGGGATAACCTCACGAACGAGGAGGCCCGAGCGGATCGTTCGAAAGGTCCAGCCGGAGACCCACCTGAGTTTGGTCGGAGGATCGCCACAAGCTCTCGGCGAGCAAGACCTCCTCCCACGCCGCTCCCGTGTTGATGACGATGCGCGTCGACTCTTCGTCGTGCAGTGCGTCTTGATCGGCGTCGACCGCGAGAGGGCGTAGCTTGCCCCTGCGCGTAGGGTCGTGGAACAAGGTCGCGGGTCCGCTCGCCTGCGCGACGCTGTCCGTCCAGACGCAAGGAGCCTCATAGAGGAGACGAAGGTCAATCTCGGGCCGTCGGTACGCGCTGATGCTCACGAGAAGGCGCGGACCCGGCATCATCTCTGAACTCACAAGGGGCTCGTTCGACGAGGTCACCAGCGCAATCGCGGCCGTCTCTCGGAGCACCTGAGCCGCCCCGTCTCCCAAATGGACCCGGAGATTGAGCGCTCGTTCCGCCCAGAGCCGGAACTCCTCGCGCCGAACGGGATTGGGACTCCACGCCCAAACGGAGTCCAACGAGAACGTGGCGGCAGCGCACGCGAGGGCTTGTCGGGCCTGCGTGCCCGTGCCGATCAGCCCCAACGAGCGCAGATTCGGTTGGGCGATCCGAAGGGCGGCCGCAATCGCCGCCCCGGTCCTCAGGTTTCCCACTAGGCTGCCGAGGAACAGGGCTTTCAACTCCATCGTGAGGTATCGATACAGGGCCACGACCTGGTCCCCTCGGTCGACGCCTTTCGAATCGTAGAGGTACGAGCGAAAGCCAAGGAGATCGAACGCGGGGATTGCGGCTCCCATCCAAGCAAGGGTCACGCCACGCGCGTCCGTCCGCGTCCGCGGAAACGGAACCACCTCGCCTCGCGCGTCCGCGCGGTACCCTTCCTCCATGACCTCGACCGCCTTGCGGCGATCGACGATGGGACCGAGATCCGCATCGCGATAGAGTCTCGCCATGCGCCCTCCCTTCAGACGAGCCGCCCCCCACATTTCCCGCAGAACACGTCTTCGGGCTCCACCGCCGCGTCGCAGGCCGGGCACGTGTACTCGATCGGCGCCCCGCACTTGCCGCAGAACCGGTCCGCGGGACGCAGCGGCTCGCCGCACGCGGGACACGAGCTCTCCGCCGATGCCGCTACGGCCTTCGCCGCGCAGTCCGCGCACACGATGACGGTCGCGCCGCCCCGTCGGAACGGCTTCCACCGCGCGGTCCGCTGCCCGCAGTCCGCGCACCGTCGTTCGCGCGAGGCGCCCGCCTCGACGATCAGGACCTCAGGACGGTCCGTCGGCGGGATCGGCGGGGGCGTGGGAGGCGGCTCTTCCGGAGGGACGGCCACGGCGAGCGGCAAACGACGCTCCGCCGTCAAAAACTTGCCTTATGCGCGTTCCTTCGAGATGATGACGCTCTTCACCCGCGGGGCGACTTCCGGCGCGTCCTGTTCGAGGTACGTCAGGTAGCCCGAACCGACGTTGAAGTGGACGACGGAGACCTTCTTCTCCAGGTCGACGATCGACTTACCGAATCTCCGCTTCACGGGAATCCCCTTCTGTGCGAACGACTCCCGGTGCACAGCTTAAAGGGTATTTCGCAATAGCTGTTACTGATAAGCGTAATTCGAAACGAGGGCCCGGACGGGAGGGACGGCTCGCGTCGGCGGCCTTTGCGGCAAACCTATAAGGGGGACGGGGACCAAATATACCTGAGGACGTGGTGGAGCGATGATCACCGTCCAGAAGCTCGCCCGAGCGATCGAGAAGCGCCTGGGCGGGACGAGCGCCGAGGCGATGGCGGAGGCCCGAGTCGTCATGAGTTACTTCGGGTTCCGCAACGTGATCATCGACAACGCGATCGAACCGCCGGACCGCAAGGTGTTCTACACGCTCCACGAGGCCGGCCTGCTCCAGAGCTTCTGGGAGACGGTGCCCCTGCTGGACGGGCGAAACTGGCGGATCTTCTACTGGTCCCTGAACGAGGCGGACCTCGACCGCATCCTCGCAGAAGAGGCCCCTCCGGAGGAGCCGTTGTACAAGGGGCTCCCGGACGAGGCGTGGGGCCACCCCGCGCCGACGTGAGTCAGTCCGGCCACGCCGCCGCGCCGATGAGCGGCACGAACGCGCACGGCGTGCTCTCCCGCACCCGCAGCGTCCCGTCCGGGCCGAGCGTCGCGACGACGAGCACCTGGCCGTGCCGCGTCGATCCGACCGGGGCGACGATCCGGCCGCCCGGGGCGAGCTGCGCCGGCCATGCGTCGGGGATCCGGGGTGCGCCCGCCGTCGCCATGATGCACGCGTACGGAACCCGTTCCGGATACCCGAGGCTGCCGTCCCCGACGACCACCGCGACGTCCGCGAGGCCGACGCGCGCGAGGTTCGAACGCCCCGATTCGGCGACGGCGGGGAGGCGTTCGATTGTGACGACGTCCGCGGCGCCGACGATCCGGGCGAGGAGGGCGGCGTGGTAGCCGGAACCCGTCCCGATCTCCAGCACCCGCTCCCCGGGCCGGAGGCGCGCCTCCTCGAGCATGATCGCGATCATCGACGGCGCGGAGATCGTCTGGCCGAGCCCGATCGGCAGCGGCACGTCGGCGTACGCGTCGTCGCGGTCTTCCGGCCGGACGAACGCCTCTCTCGGGACCGACAGGAATGCGTCCCGCACGAGCGGGTCGCGGATGTAGCCGGACGCGACGAAGCGGTCGACCATTCGCCGCCGTTCCACCGCGAAGTCGGGCGCCCGTCCCATCGGCCTCGCCAGGGCCGGCGCGGGCCATAAAACGTTCGGCTAGGCCGGCACGAGGAGCGCGATCAGGAGGGTCGCCATGACGAGCGTTACGGCCGTCACGGGCAGCCCCGCCCGGACGAACTCCTTCATCGAGACCTCGACCCCGTCCCGCCCGGCGCTCTGCACGACGATCACGTTGCACGCCGCGCCGACGATCGTCGCGTTCCCGGCGAGCGTCGAACTGGCGGCGAGGGCGAGCCAGAGCTGGGTCGAGCCGGTCGGCACGACCTCCGCGAGCAGGAGGACCGCCGGCACGTTGCTGATCAGGTTCGAAAGGAGCGCCGTGAGGGCGGTCAGCCAGACGAGTCCGCCGGACTGCCCTCCGAACCCGGACGAGAACGCGTCCTGAATCGTCGCGGAGAGGCCGGAGGCCCTCACGCCCGCGAGGACGATGAAGAGGCCGAGGAAAAAGAGCAGGATGCCCCAGTCGACCTTCGCGATGAGCCTGCGCGCGGTCGTCGTCGAGACGACCGGCAGGAAGAACAAGACGAACGAGCCGCCCGCGAGGGCTACGAGCGGAAGCCAGTCCGGGGTGGCGGCCGCGAAGAATCCGACCGACACGGCGATCGTGATGCCGAGCGTCAGGGCGAGGCCCATCCGCTGCAGGCGCACGGGAGGCGAGGGGGCGGCGGGCATCAGGGGAGCCGACAGCTCCCGCCGGAACGCGAGCCAGACGAGGGCGATCGCGGCCGCGAGGCAGGCGAGCGTCGCCGGGAGCAGATACGCCGTGAAGGTGAGGAACGGGATGCCGGACCGGATCGCGATGTACGCGTTCTGCGGGTTCCCGACTTCCGTCGCGACGCTCCCGATGTTCGCGGCGATCGCGACCGCCACGAGGTACGGGACCGGGTTCGCGCGGAGCGCCCTCGTGCTCCGCACGACGACGGGGGCGACGAGCAGCGCCACCGCGTCGTTCAGGACGAGCGCCGACAGGAGGGCCGTCGCGATCATGAGCCACGCGAGGAGCGACGCCTGGCTCTTCGCACGCGCGGCGATGCGCGATGAGACCAGGTCGAAGAAGCCGCACACGTCGAGGCCGGACGCGAGGATCATCATCCCGACGAGCAGCAGGATCACGTCGACGTTGATCGCTCCGATCGCCTCGTCCGGCGTGAGCACGCTGAAGAGGAGCATGAGCGCGCCGCCGAGCATCGCGACGGCGGGCCGTTGCAGCGGGAACCGGCCGACGTTGCGGAGGGAAATCAGCACGTACGTCACGAGGAAGATCGCCGTCGCCGCGACGAGCGCATACGACGTCGCCATGGCCCGCGCGGATGGGCCGCGGCGGTATGGAACTTTCCTCGATGAATGCGGTTCGACCGATTACCCACTACGCTTAAATAGCGTCACTCAATTCGCCGCATCCTCCGGCCCCGAACGGGTTGCGTCCCGGGAGTCGGACCGTGTGTGTGAGAGAGGAGAGAACCGGATGCGCATCCGAAGCCGTCGAGGATTCGGCGCGCTCGTCCTCCTCATCGTAGTTGCCCTCGGCGTCGTGGCCATCATGCCGATGATCACCGCGGCCGCGGACCACCAGATCACGGGAATCGTGTCCGACTGCGGCACGGGCGACTTCATCGACAGCGCGCTCGTCGTCTTGAAGGACGCGAACGGCGAGCAGCCCCCGCGGAACGACGCGACGGACCTCGGAGGCGTCTTCAGCTTCACGCCCCCCTCGGGCTCGTACAACCTCGAGGTCACGAAGACCGGGTACTTCTCGGGCGGGACATCGAGCCCGTTGCGCTTTGACGGCACGACGACGGTGAACCAAGACGTCTGCCTCACCGCCTTCCCGACGCCCGCGAAGGTGCTCCAGGTCACGGTCCGAGACGCCGGGACGAACGCCCTCCTGAAAGGCGCCCTCGTCCAAGCGTTCTACGTGCCGGTCGGCAAGGTCGCGGTCTCCGGGACGACGGACGCCTCGGGGAATACGAGCCTCACCCTGTGGGCCGCGTCCTTCGAGTTGAGGACGACCCTCACGAATTACTCCGTGAATATCGCCACGGTCGACGTGGCGTCCGTGTCGAGCACGACGGTCCTCCTGAGCGCGGGCGGCATCGTCCAAGGCCACGCGCGCGACCAGACCCCCTCGGGCGTCTTTCTCTCCGCCGGACTCGTGGGATTCCTCTACAATCCGAGCGAGCCGCTGACCTCCGGGAAGAAGGTGATCCGGGCCGATGTATTCGGGACGCTGTACCGCTTCCACGCCCCGGCGGGAACGTACACGCTGGTCATCGATGCGAACGGCTACCGGGCGGACGTCTCGACCGTGGTCGTCGTGGTCGGCTCGACCGTCAATCGGGATGTCGTCTTGCAGCCGGCCGCGAACGAGGTCTTCGCGACCACGGTCGCGTACAAGCCGGGCGACTGGAACAACCTCACGATCTATCGGAATCTGACGCTGAACGCGGACAGTTCGCTGCCCACGTTGAGTCCGGCGGGGTTCCGCGACTTGCGGATCCAGGTGGACTTCAGCCTCGGGAACGGCAACGGGGCCATCGACGATCCGACCGAGACGACGAATTTTCATGACTGGCTCGTCGCGAACGGGCCGTTCTACGTGGCGACGGACGGCAACTTCACGACGAATGGAAAGGCGTACCTGTCCTCCGCGGCTTCGTACGTCGTCACCGTCGCCGGCCTGACGACCCCTGGCGGCAAGGTGTGGATCAACACGACGGCGACGTATGCCTTGAAGGTCGCGCCGCCGTTCATCGCCCCCGGCGCGCCAACTTACAACGTGACGTTGACGATGATCCCGGACAAAAACGTCTCCGTGTACCAGGACTATGTGTACACGATCGCGTTCCCCCGAGGCTACGAGCTGAACACGTCGAGCGTGGTGCCGGCCGGCGCACCTGTAACGATCAAGACCTACGCGCCTGCGACGATCGATCCCGGGGTTCCATCGAACGCGACGATCCGGCCGCAAATCCGCATGGTCATCTCCCAATCGCTTTCGGGGACGGCGCGCGCGAAGGTGACCGGACCCGTCGGAAAATTCTACGTCCTAAACGCGACGTTCACGAACTACCAAGCTCTCGTAGCGAAAGACACGGCGCTGACGTTCAGCGCGGCCGACAGCTTCGATCCAAACGGCCACGTCCCGGACGCGAACTTCACCTGGAAATTCACCCCGCTTGCGGCGGACATCCGGTACGGGATCGAGCCGCAGTTCAAGTACACGCTGAACGGGAAGTTCACGGTAAACCTGACCTTGAGGGAGACGGGCGGGAACCGGACGTTCCGCGACATCACTCTCTTCGTCGACGACCAGCTGCCGATCGCACGCATCAAGACGAACCGGACCAACAACCCGGCGAACAACATGACGCTGAAGGTGGACGAGGGCATCCCCATCAAGTTCGACGGAGGGCTTTCGACCGACCTCGCGTACCCAGCGCAGGACGGCAATCCGGAAAAGAACGGCACGATCCTCGACAGCGGATATTCGTGGGACTTCGACGGGAACGGCATCGCGGACGCGACCGGGCGGACCGTCACGCATACGTTCCAGAAGCCCGGTAACTTCACCGTGAACCTGACCGTCACGGACAGCGTCGGCTGGAAATCCGCCAACGCCTCGATGACCGCGCTCGTGAACGACACGAAGGCGCCCGTGCCCGCGTTCGACACCCTGGACCCCTCGAACGACTGGGCGAAGGTCACGAGCCCGATGGAGCGCAAGACGTACTCCCTCAACGCCTCGAGGACGACGGACGACTTCACCAAGCTCAATTACAGCGGTGGCGCCGGCCTGAACTTCACGTGGAGGATCCCGGGGCCCATCAGCGTTGGCGGAACCCTGCTGTCGGGCAACAACCACACCTTCTACGGCGTCAACATCACGTTCGCGTGGCAGGAGTGGAACATCAGCTATACGGTCCGCCTGTCGGTGAATGACACCGGCTTCCCCTCGAACAAGAAGAACACCGGCTACCTCAACCAGTCCCTCCAGGTCCAGATTGATCCGTTGCTTCATGCCAATCTCAAGGTCGTCGCGAATACGATGAAAGTGAGCCCGGCCGACCCGGAGGAGTCCGCGCCCGTCACGGTCACGGCGAACTTCACGAACGTGGGCCGCGGCGCGGCCGAGGGGGTAACGACGCAGCTCATCTCCAACAGCGCCGGGCAGACGACCGTGGTCGCGACCCAGGCGGATTGGCTCGACAAGAACGGGGCCTCGAAGGCGAATCGTTCGATTGCCCCGGGCGAGACCGTGACGTTCGTCTTCCACGCAAGCCTGTCCGGCCAAGGGAACAAGACGCTCGAAGTCTACGTATACGATTCATCGGAGCCGTACACGTGGATCGATAGCGGGAACCGCATCTCCCAGGCGGTCAACGTGCGTCAGCCGTTCTGGCAGCCTTATGCCATCTACGGAGGCGTGATCGCGATCATCGCCCTCTTCGTCTTCGCGATGTACGCGCGCCGGAAGGTCAAGGCGGGCGAGTGGCGCCCGCTTCGCGGACGACGCGAGAAGGGCGGCGAGGAGAAGGAGAAGCCCCGCCGGGAAATCAAGGAAGAGAAGAAACGTCTCTAGCCCGACGTTCCCTCTCGTACGTTCCGCCCGCTACATCTCCTTCGGCGCGGCAAGGCCCAAGCAGTCGAGCGCGTTGCGAAGGACGATCCGGGACGCGTCGACGAGCGCGATCCGTGCGTCCCGCAGGCTGGCAGGGTCGGCGGTCAGCACCGGACAGTCTCGGTAGAATTGGTTGAACTGAGCCGCGAAGGCTGCGACGAACGAGGCGACCGGGTGGACGCGGCGACCGTCCGCGGCCTCCCGGACCGCCGAAGGGAACTTCGCGATCCAGCGGAGGAGCCGCTGCTCCTGGGGATGGCGGAGGCGGTCGAACTCGGCGGCGCCGCGTCGTTCGGCTTTCGCAAGGATGCTGCACGCCCGGGCGTGCGCGTACTGAAGGAACGGCGCCGAATTTCCCTCGAAGTTGAGGGCCTCCTCCCAGCGGAACTGGATCGCCTTCTCCGCCTGGACGCGGACGATGTTGTACCGGACGGCGCCGATGCCGATCGTCTCGGCGATCGCGCGCTTGCGGTCCTCCGAGAGGTCGTCCCGCCGCTTCGCGACCTCGGCGTACGCGCGGTCGAGCGCCTCCTCGAGGAGGTCGTCCAGGTGGACGACGCGGCCTTTGCGCGTGGACATCCGGCCTTCGGGCAGGTTCACGAACGCATAGAAGATCGTCTCCGGGGCCCAGTCGACGCCCATGAGCTTGAACGCCGCCTTGAGCCGCTGGAACGTGAGCTTGTGATCCTCGCCGACGATGTCGATCGCGACCTCGCATCGCTCCTTCTTGTTCAGGTGGTAGGCGATGTCCCGCGTCGTGTAGAGGGACGTCCCGTCCCGGCGCACGAAGATGTACTTCGCCGCGTCGCCCTCGAGCCCGAAGGCGCCGAGATCGATGTACCGCGCTCCGTCCTCCTCGCGGCTCAGGGGCGTCAGGCGCGCAACCACCCGCCGGACGCTCCCGTCGAGGATCGAGTCGCTCTCCCAGAAGAACGAGTCGAACGTGACGTTCGCGCGGCGCAACGTCGCGAGGATCCCTCGGAGGACCTCCTCGCCGACCTTGCGGATGTCCCTGGTCAGCTGGACATCACCGCCCTCGAATCGCTGCGTGAGCCGCTCGATCTCCCGCTTGAGGGCCTCGTCGGTCTCGAGCATCGCGCTCGCCCTCTGGTACAGCGCGACGTACCGGTATTCGATCCGAGCCTCGGCTGCGACGGAGTCCATCGGCAGATGGCGGACGGCCCAGTAAAGGAGGACCATCTGGCGGCCGATGTCGTTCACGAGATACTCACTCTGGACCGGGTAGCCGGCGAAGCGCATGATCCGGACGAGGGCGTCACCGAGGAACGGGTTCCGCGCGCGCCCGACGTGAATCGGCCCGGTGGGGTTCGCGCTCGTGTGCTCCAGGAGGACCCGCTCCTTCCGGGGCGGGGACGCGCCGTACCGCTCGCCGTGGGACCCGACCGACGCGAGGACCAGGTCCGCGAACGCGGACGGCTCGATGGGGAAGTTGACGTACGGACCTTCCGCCTTCAACGGGGAGAAGGGCGGGGCGACCCGGACTCGGGTGGCGCGGGATGCGACGTCCGCGGGCGTCGATTTGAGCTCCTTCGCCCACCCGTGCACGGCGAGCGCGAAGAGGCCGCGGTCTTCCGGCGCCTCCTCGAGGAGGCCGGGCGTCGTCACCCTCAGCTCGGATTCGACGGACCGCCGGATCGTCTCCGCCTGATCCCGAAGGTCGGCCCAGGGGTCGTGACCCATCACGTCACCCGATAGCGAAGGATCGCCGCGATCCCGGCGAACGCCCGCAGGAGGAGCGCTCCCTCCTCGGAGTCCTTCGAGACGAGCTCGACGTTCGAGCCCATCTGCTCCGCCATCCCGCTCAGGTCCTCGATCACGTCGTGGTTCTCGATGACCGTCAGGGACCCGCCGTCCTTTGGGCACGGAGGCAGCTCCCCGTCCTCCGCGACCGTCTTCTCGCCCTCCCAGTCGCCGTTCGCGCAGCGCAGCTTGAGCCGGGATTTCCGCAGGCCTTCGGAGATGAGGAGCGTCTCGACCGCCCCGAGTTGGAGCGCATGGCGGACCTGGTCCTCGCCGTACGCCGCGAGGCCACCGTCCTCCTTGCGAATCTCCTCCATCAACCGCTGCAAGAGCGCCTTTTCCCGCATCAAGTCCAAGCCGCTCAGGATCTCCCGCGACTTCTCGACGAGCTCGCGGAGGCCGTACTCGTCCGTGTAGCCGGTGTCGAGAAAGGTCGGCAGGACCCGTTTCTTGAGTTCGTGGTGGAGATAATCCCCCGTCGCGAACTCCTCCTTCGAGTAGCCGGGGCCTCCGATGAGGATGCCCGTGATGTCCGGCTGGCTCAGGAAGGCGTCCGTCATCAGGTCTCCAATCTTCTTGTACCACTCGTGGACGGCGATGTCATGGCCGCGTTCGAAACGCCGGGCGCTCTGCCCGCCCATCCGATGTTTGGAGGGCACCTGGGATTGGAGGTTCTTGATCACCTCGATCCGCTTGCCGCGTAACATGCCCAGAGTCGCTTCGCTCCAGTCGATCACAACGAGGCCGTAGAGGTCCTTCTCCGCCAGCATCTCGTGGAGCGGCGCCGTGTGGAACTTCGAGTCGCAGCGGTACAGGAACGACACGACCGGTTCGGGCGGCTCCAGCACGAAGGCGACCATCTCCGTCTGGTCCGCCCCGATCTGCCTATGTCCTGTGAACACAACGAGCCCGTTCGGCGGCGGCATCTTGTACGACTTGAGGCGCTGCATCGCCGACTCGATCGCCTGCGTCACGTGCTTGCGGGTGCTCGCGCTCTTGATGTTCGACGACTGCGAGAGTTCGCCCCGCAGGTAGTTCGTCACGTCGAAGATCGGACGCTCGGGCGGGATGAAGACGCTCACGAGTTCCGTGCCCCGGCCGACCGCCTCTTCGATCTGCTCGAGCGCGCGTCGGAACTTGTATTTGTCCATCCCGGACAGTTCGGTCATGCGTGCTGCCTAACAGGAGACTGGTCCTACTTGTAGCTGGCGACCATGAGACTTGGGTCCCGCGAACCGGTCGCTCCGGATGGCTCACTCCTCCAGCTGCCAGTGGGCTCTCACCGCGGACTCGAACCTCGAGGCCGGCGTGATCTTCTTCAGAAAGAGATAGCGCCTTTCTCGGCCGACCACGTACTTCAGCCGTGGCGAAGGACTCTCGATGATCCGCAAGACGGCCTCGGCGACGATCTTCGGATCCGCTCCCTCTTCGAGATGCCGCTCCAAACGAGAGAGGGTCCGGCGTCTCATCCCATCGTACGCCTCGATGGTCTCAGCAGCCATCTTCCTTGCATTGCCGAGGTTCGTGCGGAAGAACCCCGGCTGCACGACGGAAACCTTGATGTTGAAGCCCTTCACCTCGTGACGGAGCGCCTCCGAGTAGGCGAACAAGGCGGCCTTCGTGGCGGCATAGAAACCTTCGAACGGCACGGGGACCGTCCCGGCGATGGATCCCATGTTGATGACCTGTCCACTCCTCCGCTGCCGCATGGAGGGCAGGACGGCCTTCGTCGTTCGGACCACGCCGAAGAAGTTCGTCTCGAACTGAGCCTTCGCTTCCGCGAGGGAGACCTCCTCGAGACCGCCCGTCAGGGCGTACCCCGCGTTGTTTACGAGGACGTCCACCTTCCCGGCCTTCCCCATCACGGCGGAGATGCATGCATCGACCGATCGATCCGAGTCCACGTCGAGCGGGAGCATCTCAAACCCGTCCTCCCGCGCACGAACGGGTTGGCGACTCGTGCCAAACACCCGGAACCCCCGTTCGCCGAGGAGGGAAGCGACGACTTTCCCGAAGCCGGACGAAGCACCTGTGACCAAAACGACCCGACCATCAGCCATCGCGCACACCGGACGTCGACCGCGTTTCTTAAACCTGTCTTCCGCCGCGAGTTATTTATCATGCCCTACCGTTTGCGCCGAGACCGAGTCACATGGAGAAAGTCGTTATTTCACTGGGCGGCTCCGTCCTGGTTCCCGGAGACGACGACGCGCGGTATCTTCGAACGCTCGCGGCGTTGCTGCGGGATGTCTCGACCCGCGTGAAGTTGTTCGTCGTCACGGGCGGCGGCCGCATCGCCCGATACTACATCGAGACGGGCCGCGCCCTCGACGTCGGCGAGCGGACCCTCGACGAGTTCGGGATTGCGGTCACACGGCTCAACGCGCGCCTCCTCGCCGCGGCGCTCGCCGGCCGCGCGAACCGGGAGCCCGCGACGACGTACGCGGAAGCCGCGAAGCTCGCGAGACGCCACGCGATCGTCGTGATGGCGGGGACCCGACCGGGCCACACCACGGACCGGGTGAGCGCCTCCCTCGCCCGGTTCGTCGGCGCGGCGCGAATCGTGAACGCGACCTCGGTCGAAGGCGTGTACACGAGCGATCCGAAGGCGGACCCAGGGGCGCGGCTCATCGAACGCATGCGCTTCGAGGATCTCGTCCGTGTCGCCGGCTCGGGGCACGCGGCCGCGGGCCCGAGCATCGTCTTCGATCCCGTAGCGGCACGCGTCCTCGCCCGGGACCGGAAACCCCTCGGCGTCGTGCACGGCCGGGACCTCCGCGCCTTGCGCGCCGCGATCCTCGGGGAGCCGTTCCACGGGACCCTCGTGTCGGACTGAGGACGGCGGGCGCGTGAAACCCCGAACGTGGTACGAGATCCTCTCGGTTGCAGCGCTCGCGATCGCGGGCGGTTCGGCGATCCTCGCCGTCGCGGGGGCCGCCCTGCAGCGGACCTTGAGCGCGACCGCAGCCTCGTTGTGCGCGGCCGTCTTCCTGGTCCCGGGCCTGTTCTTCTTCGCCCATCAGCGCCGTCTAGGGGCGCGGGATCTCGCGCTCGCCCACGTCGCCGCCTTAGCCCGGGAGCGGGGCACCCTCGACCTCGGCGACCTGGCGGACGAACTCCGCGTCTCCCGGGCCGACGCGGAGAAGCTGCTCCGGACCGCAATCCGCGAAGGCCACCTCCGGGGCGCGTTCGATCACCGAGGCCGGTTCGTCGCCGAGACGCCGGGCCCGGGAGGTGGAGCCTCCTGACGTTCCGGGGGTTCATCGCCGCGGACGTCCCCCCCACGCCGGCCCTCGAACGCTTCGCCGCGGACCTTCGGAGGGCGGGCGGTCCCCTGAAAGTCGTGTCCGTGGACCAGCTTCACCTCACGCTGAAGTTCCTCGGTGACACGGAGGAGGGCCTCGTGCCCGAGATCGTCACGGCGATCCGAGAGGCGGCGTCGGGCATTCGTCCGTTTGAGATCCGCGTGCGGGGGACCGGCGCCTTCCCGAGCCTCGGGCGCATGAACGTCATCTGGGTAGGCGTGGAGGGGGCGGAGCCCCTCGCGCGAATCGCGGTGGCCTTGGAGGCATCGATGGAACCGCTCGGCTTCCGACGGGAGAACCGGGCGTGGAAGGCCCACGTGACCGTGGCCCGCGTCAAGGGCCCGCGCGACCTCGAAGGCGCGCGGACGATCCTCCGAGCCCACGCGGTGGACGATTTCGGGACCCACCGGATGGGGGCGATCCACCTGAAGAGGAGCGTCTTGACACCGCAAGGCGCCCAGTACTCGGTCGTCGAGAGCTTCCGGCTCGAGGGATGAGGCCGGGCCGTCAGTCCTCGGGCTGCGAAATATACCTCTAAGCGGAGGTACGCACCCGTCCGGCGGGGCTGCCCCGGGCGGCCCTATGCCTCTTTCTTGTCCGCGAACAGCTTCAGCTGGTCCCACGCGATCGTGTGCTTGAGCCGATACTTCTGCAAGACCCGGCTCAGCTGCTCCGTCACGCGGGCCACCTCGATCGCCTTCCCGCGTCCGTAGACGTAGAACTCGACCTTGCCCGAGATCGGGAAGATCATGCGCATCGCGCCCTCGCGGTTGTACCCTTCCGGCTTCCGGTTGCTGCGGAGGTCGCGCAGGTTCTCCTCGATCAGCACGTCGACGTTGTCGAGGTCCTCCGGCATCTGCTGCGTCTCTTCGAGGAACTTGAGGAACAACGGACGGAAGGCGGGGATGAGGTTCTTCCACCGCACCTTCTTGTCGAACTCGACGTGGCCGCTCCGCGCTCGCATGCCGTCCGTTCGCATCAGGCACGTGATATTTAACGCTGTCCGGCACCGATTGTTTCGAGTCGAGCGGACGTGACTCGCACCCAAAGGTTGCAAATTCGAGGCCCGGGACCGCGCGTCGCGCCGGGCTCCGATCGCGCGTCAGTCTTAAGCCCGCCGCACCCATCGCGCGGCCCGTGCGGACCGCGCTGACGATCGCGGGCAGCGACTCCGGCGGCGGCGCGGGGATCCAGGCGGACCTCAAGTCGTTCGCCTCGATCGGGGTGCATGGGACGTCCGTGATCACCTGCGTGACCGCGCAGAACACCCGTTCCGTCGACTCGATCTTCCCCCTGCCGGTCGGCGAGATTCGCAAGCAGCTCCGGGCGGTCCTCGGGGACTTCGACGTGCGGGCGGCGAAGACGGGGATGCTCTACTCCGCCGCGATCGTCCGGACGGTCGCCCGGGAGCTCCGGCGCACGAGGTTCCCGCTCGTCGTCGATCCAGTCATGGTCGCGACGGTCGGCGCGCGCCTCGAGCGGGACGACTTCCGCGACGCGCTCGTCGAGCGCCTGCTCGGTCGGGCGACGATCGTCACCCCGAACCGGTTCGAGGCGGAACGGCTCTCCGGCCTTCCCGTAGAGGACGTCGCGTCGATGGAGGAGGCGGCGCGAGCGATCCGCCGTCTCGGACCGGGGGCGGTCCTCGTCAAGGGCGGCCACGCGAAAGGTCCCCTCGTCGACGTCTTGTTCGACGGCCGCCGGATGCATCGCCTGCGGGGACGGCGCCTGGACAAGGCCCTCCACGGCGCGGGCTGCACCCTCGCCGCCTCGATCGCCGCCCACCTCGCGCTCGGCAAGCCGATCCTCGCCGCGGTCGTCTCGGCCCGGGCGAAGGTCGCCCTCGGCTTCCGGCGCTCGTACCGACCGGGCCACGGCGTGGAGATTATCAATTCGCAGATTACGCCGAAATGAGTCGGTCGCCGGCGGCGAATCCCGGAGGCGGAACGTCCGACGCACCGCGAATTCCGGCGATTATCAAAGCGGCGCCGACCGCCCACAAAGTTAATGTAGGCCCATCAAAATCCGACCAGTTGGCGGTCCTCGCATTCCGGCGCCACGGTCGCGGGCGCGAAGGGCGTCCCGTGGAATCGGCCGGCAACGGAGTGCGGACAGGGCACGGAATCGTGGAGGCAGGGACGATACCCGACATCGAAGGTGACGCGGGGGAGCCGAAGCCCCAGGACCGCGAATTCGGACGCTGAGGCCATGCGAATCGCGCTCTTCACGGACACCTACCTCCCCACAGTCGACGGCGTCGTGACGTCGGTCTTGACGACCCGCCGACAGCTCGAGGCAGACGGCCACGAGGTCGTCGTCTTTGCGCCCGAGGATCCCCGGCGCCGCGGGACGCACGAGGCCGGCACGATTTACGTCCGCGCGAAGGAATTCCGACACTATCCAGGATACCGGCTCGCGATGTTCCCCGGCCGCGAGGTCGACCTGATCAAGGACATGGGGATCGACCTCGTGCACATCCACAGCGTCGGCTTCGTCGGGATCAAGGGGCTGTGGGCCTCGTGGCAGGCGAAGATCCCGCGCGTCTCGACGTTCCACACGATGATCCACGACACGCTGCCGTTCTACTCCCCCTTCGGCTTGAATCTCCACCTCCTGGAGCGGGGGTTGCGGTTCTACCTCCGCGTGTTCCTCCGAAAAACCCACGGCGTCGTCGTGCCGAGTCGCGCGATCCTCGACGAGATCCTCGCCCTCTCGCCGACCGCCAAGATCACGGACGTCATCCCGACCGGCGTGGACGTGGAACGCTTCCGGCCGGACCTCTCCGGCCAGAGTGTCCGGACGAAGTGGGGCCTGAACGGCCACGATGTCCTCTTGCACGTCGGCCGCGTCGCGCCGGAGAAGAACCTCCCGACCCTGATCCACGCGTTCCCCAAGGTCCTCGAGGCCAACCCCGACACGAAGTTCCTGATCGTCGGCACCGGCCCATACCTCGAGAAGTACTACGACCTCGTGAGGCATCTCGGCCTCGAGGGCGACGTGATCTTCACGGGCTTCGTCCCGGATGCGGACCTCCCTCGCTACTACGCGGCGGCGGACGCGTTCGCGATCGCGTCGAAGTTCGAGACGCAGGGCCTCGTGGTGCTCGAGGCGCTCGCCTCCGGTCGGCCCGTCGTCGGCGCGAACTACCGCGCCATCCCCGAGTTCGTGCGGGACGGGTGGAACGGATCGCTGTTCGATCCGAACGACTCCAAGGACTGCGCGCAGGCGGTCCTCCGGTGCCTCCGGGATCGAGACGGGATGGGGGAGGCCGCGCGGGAGAGCGCCCTCCCGTTCTCCGTCGACCGCTGCACGCGTCGCCTCGAGGGCGTGTACGCGCGCCTCGCCTGGTGAGCGTCCCGGTCGCTACGCATTAATAACGGCGGCCCTTTGGACGGTCGGATGATCGGCGTCTTGGGCGGAGGTCTGTCGGGCCTCGTCGTCGCGTCGGGGCTCGGCGACGCCGAGGTCCTCGAAGCGGGGGATCGGCCCGGCGGCTTGTGTCGGAGCCTGACGTTCGAAGGGTTCACGTTCGACCCGCACGGGTCCCATATCCTGTTCTCGAAAGATCCGAAGGCGATGTCGTTCTACGAGGACATCCTCCGGGGGAACGTGTGCCGGCGGCGGCGGAATACGAAGGTGTTCTACAAAGGCCGGTACGTCAAGTACCCGTTCGAGAACGGCCTCGGGGAGTTGCCTCCGGAGGACAACCTCGCCTGCCTGCTCGGATACATCGAGGCGTACTACCATCGGCAGCGCGGCGCCGCGGAGAAGCCGCAGAACTTAAAGGAGTGGATGTACCACCGCTTCGGACGTGGGATTACGGACTGCTATCTACTCCCGTACAACGAGAAAATCTGGAAGATGCCCGCGGACGCAATGGCGATCGACTGGGTCGACGGCCGGGTGCCCGACCCGCCCCTCGAGGACATCGTGAAGGCGAGCCTTGGCCTCCCCACGGAGGGCTACACCCACCAGCTGAACTTCGTGTACCCCCGGGAGGGCGGCATCGAGGCCCTCGTCCGGGGCTTGTTGCCGAAGGTCCGCCCCGTCCGCACGGACTTCCGGGTCACGTCCATCCGGCACAAGGGATCGCGGTGGCTCATCGCGAACGGGCGGGAGGAGCGGGAGTACGAGTCGATCGTCTCCACGATCCCGATCCCGGAGCTCATCCGTGCGATGCCCGACGCCCCGACGGCGGTCCGGGACGCGGGGGAGGCGCTCCGCCATCGGTCCCTCGTGACGGTCATGGTGGGCCTCTCGACTCCGTCCCTGAACGATTTCAGTTGGGTCTACTTCCCGCGGCCCGAAGACGGCCGATTCAACCGGATCTCGTTCCCGAGCAACTTCAGTGATCGCGTCGCCCCAGAGGGCACGAGTTCCGCCCTCGCAGAAATCACGTGCGAAGCCGATGACGACGTCTGGAAGGCGCCGGACGAAAGCCTCGTCGAACATGTCCTCGAGCGGGCGGATGCCCTCGGCGTCTTCCGGCGGGCGGAAGTAATCGCGGCCCGGGTCGCGCGCACCCGCTACGCGTACGTCGTGTTCGATCTCGATCACCGGAGGAACCTCGACCTCGTGAAGGCGTTCGCGGCGAAGCAGGGGATCCGCCTCCTCGGTCGCTTCGGCCAGTTCGACTACATCAACACGGACCAATGCATCCTGCGCGGCCTCGTCCTCGCCGCGGAGCTGGGGGCCGCCGGGTGAAAGTGTCCGTCGTCGTGCCGACGTTCCACGAAGAGGCGGGCATCGAGTCGTTCTTGCGGCAGTTCGAACGGCAGACCCTTCCGCGGACCGCGTTCGAGGTCATCGTCGTCGACGGCGGCAGCGGGGACCGCACGCGGGAAATCGCGGCCCGGCTCGCGGACCGAGTCGTCCTCCAAACGAGCGAGGGCATCGGGGGAGCCCGGAACGACGGCGTCGCGGCGGCCCGCACCGCGCTCATCGCCACGACGGACGCGGACTGCCGGGTGCCGCCGGACTGGCTCGAGCGGATCGTCCGAGCCTTCGAAGATCCGGGAGTCGTCGCGGTCTGCGGCCCGGACGGGCCCCTCGAAGGCTCCTGGAAGGCGAGGACCGTCTTCTTCGTCGTGCGGTTCCTAATCCGCCTCGTGGCCCTGTTGGGCCTGTGCGGCACCGGCGGGACGAACTCCGCGTTTCGCAAGCACGCGTTCTTGGCCATCGGCGGCTACCGGAACCTGCCCCACTCGGACGACATCGACCTCGGTTTCCGCATCCGGTCGCGGGGACGCGTCGTGTACGACCCCGGACTGTACGTCCGACTCTCCGTCCGGCGCCTGGAGAAACAAGGGTACATGCACACGCTCCTCCTCTGGCTTCGGGGCGACCTGAAGCTCCTCGCGGGGGAACCCCTCGAGGCCGCGGCGACGTACGCCCGGCAGAAATACTAGCGGGCCGGGGGGCGGGCGCTCCCCCGCCTCCGACGGCGGACGACGAAGGAAACCGACGCGGAAATCGCGACGATCGCGATCACGAGAAGGAACGTGAGCCATCGCGCGAGGGCAGGATTGTACACGACCCCGACGTAGCCGATGAGGAGGAGAAGCAAGCCGTACTTCGCACCGCCACCGAGGACGATGAACGCGAGCGATTTCGGGTAGTTCCAATGGAGGGTCGCGATGAACGCCCCGACGAACGGCACCACGGGCGCCACGCGGTTCACGAGGATCATGCGCTCGTCGGGGACGATGAGGAATCCGATCCACCGGCGCATCCCCGCCTCGATCCACCGCGGCATGTGGCCCCGCTCGACGACGGCACGCCGCACGACCCAATAGAGGGCGCTGTTTCCGACGACTTCTCCCGCAACGGCCACGACCAGGAGGGCTGCCGACCATGCGAGCGGGTCGAGCGCCTCCGGGCGGTATGAGTACACGATCACGACGAACACCTCGGGGAGCGCGGGGAAAACGGCGGCGTCGATCGCGAAAATCAGGAAGAGAGCCGCGAGGCTTCCGGCCGGCCCGAGGGAGCGAAACAGCAAGGCCAGGAGCTCGTCCAGGGAGGCCATCCGCGGCCCTCAGAATAGGCGGCTGATCGAGACCATCGTCACTTGGAAGACGAGCGTCCGGCCAAGGGGCGCAGCGACGTTGTAGTCGAGGGTGTACGTGCCGGCGTCGAGGTCCACGGCGCTCACGACGAAGAGGGGCACCATCGTACCTCGCTGGAAAATCTTCTGGCCCGTCCGGTCGACGTCGCTCGGTGTGAGGAGGTGGTGGACGAGGATCGCGCCCTCGCCGCCGTTCGCCGTGTCGTCGATGCTCACGACTTCCGCGTTCCAGCCGTCGTACGGCCGGACGATCTGCCCCGGGACGGGGCTATTCGTCACGGTGACGACCGATCCGGACACCGCCACCGTCGCGGACCAGCTCCAGAACGGGTCCGTGACGTTCGATCCGGACACGGCCGTCACGCCGTACCGGGTCCGGAAGTCCGTCGCGTTCATCGTGGCGCGGACCGGGACGGGCTCGAAGAGGGGCTTGACGACGAACTTCGAGGGATCCGCGAGACCGTACCCCAACGACGGCGGCACGACGACCGTCTTCGAGTCGCCGACCTTCATGCCCTGGACGCCGAGGTCGAAGCCCTTGATGACCTGCAACGGCGAGGCCCCGACCGAGAACGAGAGGGGCTGCCACGTGTCCCGCCAAGTGAAGGTGAAGGACTTCTGGAAGGACGCGTTATCCTTCGCGACGGCAGATAAGCTCGTGTCGAACACGAGCCCGTTGTCTGCGAACGTGCCGATGTAGTCGACCTGGACCGTGTCGCCGGTCTGCGCGCGGATCGGCGGCGCGCCGAACTTCGGGACGACGTAGCCGAAATACACGCCGAGGATCGCGATCACGAGGACGAGGACCCCGATGAACGACCACAAGGTGCTGGCGGCTACGTCATCGCGGACCAGGGGGCGGACCATGCGCTCCCGGGCTAACCAAGGGGCTGCAATAAACATTCCGCTGCCCATGCGGAATTGGAGGCGCACACGCCGACGAGGCTCCCGCGTCCGTCCCAAACGCGGGCCGATTCGGATCACACCGAGATGCCACCCGCCGCTCGTCGTGCGTCGTTCGGCCGCGCCACCATCCGCTCTCGGGCGCCCGTGCGGCCTTGGGGACGCGGCCGGGAAAGAAGGGGACCGATTCAACCCGTCACGTTCAGCCAGATGATTTCCCCGGAGAAGAAACCGCTCGAGGCGCCGCTGCCGTACGCGCCGTTGAAGATGAGGTTCGCTGGGATCGCATATTCGTTTCCCTGCGGTCCGGCGCGGGGCTGGTACACCGGGATGCTGCCCGGGTTCGAGGAGAAGTCCGCCGACGAGCCGGTGTCGCTGTTGTACATCGCGGCCTGAACTTGACCGGAGAACGTCCATACGGTCGTTGGGTTCAGAGGCTCTCCCCAGATCTCGAAGAAATTTCCGAGCGTCGGTTGGGCCGAGACCGTCTGGGGCAGCTCCACATGGATGACTCCGGATCCGTCGTGGGTGTGGAGCCAGTGAATCTGGCCCACGGCACAATAATACTTCGGATTCGTGAAGCCGGGTCGGTTGAGATAGCCGATGTCGGCACTTTGCGTCCCATCGTATGGCAACGGCTGCTGGACGCCGTTGTGGTTGATCACCAAGAGCGGGTGATAGTGGACGACCGTGCCCTCCAGGCCGCACGCCGAGACGATGTTGCTCCCGGACGGCTGGGAGATCAGGTAGTAGCCGCCGACGCCTCCCACGACGACCAGGGCCAGGATCGCGACCTGATACTTCCGGAGGCGGATCGGCCGCGCGCCTTTCTTCGGGGCAACGCGGCGGCCCTCCTGCTTCAGTTCCTCCCGCAGCCGTGGCATGTCCGGGTGGCGAGGATGGGTGTCGCCCAGGTGGCGGATCAAGTTCTCGGGTTTCACGGCGACAGTGCAGATGGGACAGTGATCCATCTTCTGCATCGCGGGCTCTCGCTCCGTACCGGATATGCAGAGCCAGTGTCCTATTTAGGTGTGCCGTGGTCGCGTTCCAACTCAGGCGTACATCGCGCCCGAGGTGTCCAGTGAACGCACCGGGTTCTCCCCCAACACCTTGTCGACCGCCCGCTCGAAGTCGGAAATCGTCACATGGTCCCGGTCCTCGCGGATCGCGAACATGCCCGCTTCCGTGCACATCGCGTGGATGTCCGCGCCCGTGGCGCCCTCGCAGCGGGCGGCGAGCACGCCCCAGTCGACGTCGGATAGGACGTTCATCGTCCGCGCGTGGATGCGGAAGATCGTCATGCGCGCCTCTCGGTTTGGCATCGGGATTTCGATGATTCGATCGAAGCGGCCGGGCCGCAGGAGCGCGTCGTCGAGGATGTCCGGGCGGTTCGTCGCCCCGATGATCTTCACCTCGCCGAGCGGATTGAATCCGTCGAGCTCCGCGAGCAACTGCATGAGCGTGCGCTGGACCTCCCGGTCGCCGGACGTCGCGATCTCGAGCCGCTTCGCCCCGACCGAGTCGAGTTCGTCGATGAACACGATCGACGGGGCCTTCTCCCGGGCGAGCTGGAAGAGCTCCCGGACGAGGCGCGCGCCCTCGCCGATGTACTTCTGCACCAACTCGGAGCCGACGAACCGGATGAACGTCGCCTTCGTGCGATTCGCGACGGCCTTCGCGAGGAGGGTCTTGCCGGTGCCCGGCGGGCCGACGAGGAGCACGCCTTTCGGCGGCTCGATCCCGACCTTGCGGTACAAGTCCGGCTTGAGCAACGGGTCCTCGACGGCTTCGCGGAGCTCCCGCATCTGGTCCTCCAGGCCGCCGATGTCCTCGTACGTCGCCTGGGGCTTCGCGATGATCTCCGCGCCCGTGACGATCGGGTCGAGGGACGGCGGCAGGACGCCCATGACGGCGAGCGTCTGCTTGTTCAAGGCGACGCGCGCCCCGACGATCAGGTTCTCCTTCACGATGTAGTCCGCGGCGTTGACGATGAAGTCCGGACCCGTCGACGACTTCACGACCACCCGGCCGTCCGCAAGGACGTCCCGGATGTTCCCGATGATGAGGGGCGGGCTCTTCAGCCGGTCGAGCTCCTGCTTGAGTCGCCGGATTTCTTTCTGAAGCCGGGCCATCTCCGTCTCGACGTACCGCTTCTCGCCCTCGACCCGGCGGGCGGTCTCGAGGAGCTTGTCGTTCCGATCCTCCAGCGTGGAGATTCGCTCTGACATTTTCTCCGAGAATTCGCGGATTTGTTCTTCGTCCATAGAATCGTCCGGTGGGTGGGCTGAAAGACGAAGGCTATATACCCGGCACTTTTTATTTAGTCTTTGCGGGCTCGATTCGTGATCTGCGAATTGTGTGGCGCGGACGTCCCGCGCCTCAAGAACGTCGCCATCGAAGCCACGATCCTCTCCGTGTGCGGGGACTGCGCCCGCTTCGGAGACGAGGTCGCGAGCCCCGTACTGCGCCGCAGCACGATGCCGCCCATCATCGCGCAGCGGCTCGAGGCCCGCCAACGGCGCATGACGCCCAAGGACGTGTACGCACAAGGCGGCGAACTCGAACTCGCCGAGGATTTCCCGCAGAAGATCCGGGCAGCGCGGGAGTCCCGGGGCTGGAAACAGGCCGATCTCGGGGCGAAGATCAACGAGAAGGCGAGCGTGATCGCCAGGCTCGAATCCGGCGCGATGACGCCGGGCGACGCCCTCGTACGGAAGCTCGAGCGGGAACTCGGGATCGCGCTGAAGGAACGCGTGCAGCCCGTGGCGGTCAAGAAGCAGGCGGCCGGCGCCGCCCTCACCCTCGGCGACCTCCTCAACCGGAACGACGACGAGCCGTGATCAGGCGAGGCCGAGCCGCGCCTTCACCGGCGCGACGAACGACGTGATGTCCACGCCGGCCTGGCGCGCGGCGACGAGGGCCGCGACCTCGACGTCGACGTCGAGGCGCTCCTGGACGCCGTTCACGATCGCGACGATCGCCTTCCGGTCCGCCGCCGTCTTCCGGGCCATCGCTTCTACGATCATTAGGAAGACTCCCTCCCCCGTGGGGGTCGGCGTCTCGAGGATCGCCGCCGTCGGGACGTAGTCTCGCGGGACCTCGACCGTTGCGACGTCGAACGCTGGCCGGATGGTGCCTTCGTGGGACTCGAGGAGCTTCGATTCGAGCCCGAGCTGCAAGAGGCGCTGCGCGTCGCGAGGGGGGAACCACCGGAGGTCCATCGAGGCGGACAAGACGAATTCCCGCTCGCTTAGCTCGTCCCGCCCCTTGCGCTTGAACAGCAGGGCGATCGCATCGCGAAGTTCGTCCAGCGTCCCCGCTCCCGACCCGGCGCCGCCCGAACGGCCGAGGTCTACATAAACGTGAGGCCCGCGTGCGAACGTTTATCCGGATGCGAATCGTTCGTCGTCTGCTCCCGCGTAAGGTCGCGCGGATCCGTGATGCGCGATGCAAGCCGGGAGAGGGCGTCGTATGGGTCCCTCCTCGATAGCCTCGCGTTCGAGGCGTTCCGTGACAGGGGGACAACGCGGCGTCCAACAATCCCTCGGCAAGGGTCAGGGCGTCGAGAGAGCATCGCTTGGCCGTGACACGCGCTGTTACTGCCGGGGGACATCCCGGTTACCCGATCGAGGAGACGACCGCAACGATTAGTTCTGCCGGGCGGCCTGGAACGTCCAAGACAGGTCCGGGAGGGTGCTCGTGACGGTCTCCCGGAACCAGTACACGACGGGCACTCCGTCCGCGGGGAGGGTCGCGCTGATTCCGACGTTTGTGAAGGTGCACGACCCGGAGGCTTCGACGCCGGTCATCAGGGCATAGCCGCCGTACGTGGCGGACTTCACGGCCAAGGCGAACCCGCGGCTGGAGAGGTCGGCACAGGTGTCCGAGACCGTGACGACGATGAAGACGCGGGTCGTGTCCGTGTGATACGAGCTTCGCGCCGTGATGTTGAAGTAGTACGTCCCGCCGGGGGTGACTTGGGACGCGAACCCGGAGGGTGTGAGGGTGATTTGGGCGACGGTGAACGTCCGTGGAGGGGACGTCGCCCCGAGCAACACCGCCGCAGCCACGGACGACAGTGCGGTCGCCGTCACCACCAGGGCGACGATCCACGCCGTGCGCCTATCCATGCTCACGGCACTCCTCGGTGAACCGATGCCCGCAGACCGGGCACGTCACCCGCTTGCGATGGATCCGGCGGATGAGAAGGGCTCCCACAAAGCCCAAAGCCGACAGGGATGCTTGGAAGACCGGATCCTGTTGGAGGAGCAGGAGGAAGGGACCGAGCGGGGTGCCGCCCGACGGGAACGCCCAGTTCGCGTTGTTGCCGTTGTCCGTCGCATTGAAGGCTTGCATCCCGGGACCCGTCGCACTGCTGTGGTCGACCGCGACCCACTGGGCGATCCCTGTCACGCCGGAGACGTCCACCGTCCACGTCCCGCTGGACGTGAGGACCAGGCGCGCGGTCGACGAAACGCCTGAGAGGACCCCTCCGGGGGTCAGGGTCCATGTGATCCCGGCCGTCACGCGGATCGTCACGTTCGCGGTACCGACGAGGGTGACGTTCAGGGTGGTCAGGCTCGCGGTGAAGTCCTTCTCCCCGCCGACGACTTGGACGTTCGGCCAGACTCCCCCCTGCACGGATTGCGTTGCGGCGGACGGCAAGATCAGCGTCCCCGCTCCGCTGTTCGTGTTGCTCGACGTGTCGACGATGTTCCCGAGCACGGTCACGTTGCCGGCATCGAAGTTCACGGAGCCAGTCCCCGAGATCGTCAGGTTCCCGTTGACGAAGACGGGGAATCCGTCGAGGTCCAGCGTGCCCGCGCTGATCGTCACGGCGCAAGCGAGGAGGAACGAGGCCATCGTCACGGTGCCTCCGCTCAGGTTGAACCCGCAGAACTGCTGACCCGTGGCAATCTTGACCGTCTTGCCGGAACCGGTCATCGTCACGGTGCCCGTTGCCGGTGTGAACGTCGAGCCCGCGCCAGACGTGTCCCAGTCGCCGGAAACCGTCCATGAACCGTTCGTGAGGGTGATTGTGCCCGAGGTCCCGCCGGTCATCCCGACGTTGGAAACGGACACGGCGGATGCGTTCGCCATCAAGACGCCGGCGTTTCCGATCGTCAGCGCGCCTCCGGTGAGGGAGAGGTTGGACGTCGCGAGGGTCGTGGTCCCGCTGCCTCCTTGTACGGTGAGCGTTCCCGCCCACTTCAGCCCGTTCGTGGCCGTGGTGAACGTCACGGTGTTGGACCCGCCGTTGAACGTGACGTTGTTGAACTCATTGACCGATAGGTTCGATCCGGCGAAGGTCATCGTCTGGGACGACGACGCGTTGAAGACGACCGTCCCGCTGCCTGCGCCCCAGGATGCCGACGTGGAGGCGTTGGCCCACGAACCTGAAACCGTCCACGTCTCCGATCCGAACGCGAAATAGCTCGACGCCGACGACACGCTCACGTTGCCCGTGACCGTCGCGTTGCCCGAGGTCGAGGTCACCGCCCCGCCGGACAGGGTCACGCTCGACGTGGACAAGGCGAAGGTGGACTTCGCGAAGGTCCCGCCGGAGACCGTCAACGACGCCGACACCGTGATGTTCGAGGCCTCCGTGGCCGTGCCCGCCGTGACCGTGAGGTTGTAGAAGGACTGGGTCATAGCGATCGTCGCGGCCGCCCCGAAGCTCACGGTGCTCGTGCCGGCCACGAAGGTCGCATTGGATGCGGTCACCGTCCAGTTGCCGTTCACGGAGATCGTCACGGAGTTCGCCTCGAGCCGGCCGTACGTGCCGAGCGTGACGGCACCCGCCGTGACGTTGTAGTACGGGTTGGCCCCCGTCGACAGGTCGGTCGCTCCGGTCGCCCCGCCCGTCGAATTCTGGACCGTCAGGGTGCCTCCGATCCGGAGGGCGTTCCCGTCGGACGTGAACGTGACCCCGCCGGCCACGCTCGAATCGAACGTGACCGCGCTGCCGAACTCGATCGCGGACATCACGCCCCACGTCATCGTCTGCGAGGCGGCGGAACGGAACGTAATCGGCGCGGAGAACGACCAAGAAGCTGACGAAGAAAGGTCGGTCCAGGATCCGGAAACGGTCCAAGAGCCGCCCGACGACGAGGTGATGTACGCCGTCGCCGCCGCGAGGTTGATGTCGCCGGTGACCGCGACGGCGGACGAGCCTGCCGCCAAAGCGCCGTTGGCCGCGACCGTCAACGTCGATGTGGCGAGCGCAAGGTTCGATGTGGCGAGGGTCGTCACGGCGCTGCCGCCTTGGACCGTGATCGCTCCCGCGTTGAGGCCTCGGCTGCTCATCGTGAACACGACCGCGTTCGAGCCGCTGTCGAACACGACGGCGGAAAACTCGTTCCCGGACAGGTTCGACCCGGCGAAGGTCATCGTCTGCGACGACGCCGAATTGAACGTCACCGGGGCCGTCCCGGCGGACCATGAGGCGCTCGTCGAGGCGTTCGTCCACGAGCCGCTGAACGTCCATGGGCCGCTCCCGAAGGCGATGTACGCCGCGGATGCGGAGACGTTCACGTTGCCCGCGACACTTCCCTTGGAGGCACCGGACATCGAGATGTTCGCGCTGCCCGACAGGGTCAGGGCTCCGCCGACCGTGAAGCCGCTGGCGGCCGTCGCGCCGATCGTAATCGACCCGCCAGAGTGCGTCACGCTCCCCGACACCGCGAAATCGAAGGTCCCGATGGAGATCGTCCCGATCGTCGAGCCCGTCGTGATGAGAGACGCCATGGCGGCGTTCACGTTCACGGTGGCCGTGCCGGAACCGCTGTTGTTGTCGAAGTGAACGGCGATCGAAGACGTCGGCACGGGGCAGCCGAACGCCCCGCCCGAGGACGACGCCCAGTGGTTCACGTCGCTCCAGTTCCCGGTCCCGAGGATCCAGAACTCGTTCGCGCCGCACGGGGCCGAGACGGTGACGACGAAGCCGTCGTTGCCGCCTAGGGTCGTGAAGACGACCTGCCCCGAGCCGTCGACCGTGCCGACCGCGAACTGGGAGCCGTTCTTCAGGACGCTCCAGTGGTTCGAGGCAGTGTTCCCGCCAATCGTGAGCGTGATCGTGTCCGTCGTCTTGGTGTCGGTGTGGCTCCACGCGAAGGTGCCGTCGAACGTCCACGCGGTGAAGGCGCCGATCGTGATGAGGGCCGTGGCATCGTCGTCGGTGACGGTGAAGTTCTGCACGTTCACGGAGCCGTCCGCGAGGGTCCCGGTGGCGTTCACGGTGAGGGCGTTGAACGTCACGCTGAACCCGGTCTTCGTGAGGGTCGCCGCCGAGCTCACCGTCAGACTGGTGCCCGTGACGTCCGAGCCGAGCGTCGTAGTGCCGGAGAAGGTGAGGGTCGCGAACGTCTGGCCGGACGCCACGGTCAGGGTCTTGCCGGATCCGGTGAACGTGACCGTCGAGGTGGTGGAGGTCCAGGAGCCCGCCGAAGACGTGTTCCAGCTCCCGCCGATCAAGACGGTGGCCGAGGCGAACGTGATCGTCGCGGCGCCGGCTGATGTCAAGTTCCCATTGAACGTGACCGTGGACGAGGTCAGCGTGAGGGTCGAGGACCACGTCAGGCTGCTCGTGAAGGTCGTCGAGATCCCGCTGTTGACGGTCACGTTGTACGCCGTCTGCGGGATGTTCACGGATCCGCCCGAGGTGCCGATGACGATCGTCGAGGTCCCGGCCGTGAAGGTCGCCCCGCCGGCGGAGGTGTCCAGCGACTTGAGGGTGATCATCGAGGAGTTGGCGGTGAGCGTGCCTGTTCCGGTCACCGTGAGGCTGGACGTCCCCGTGATGTCATGGTAGGGGTTCGGCCCGGTGCCCAGGGAACCGGAGATGCTGAACGTCGCGCTCACGTCGATGGCGCTGGACTGGGTGAGAGTCCCCGAGACCGTGAGATTGTAGAAACCATTGCCGCTGTTCAGGATCTTCACCGTCTTGGTCGCACCGCTCAGCGTGATCGTGCTCATCCCCTTCGCGAAGGCGGAGCCCGCGCCGGACGTGTCCCAGTTGCCCGAGACCGTCCACGAGCCGCTCGTCAGCGTGATCGTGCCGGACGAACCGCCGGTCATCGTGACGTTGGACACGGACACCGCGGACGCGTTCGCCGTCAACACGCCGAGGTTGCCGATGGTCAGGGCGCCGCCCGTGAGGCCGAGGTTCGCGGTCGCGAGCACCGTCGTCGATCCGCTCCCCGGAACGGTCAGGGTGCCGGCCCACCGGAGGGCGTTCGTGCTCATCGTGAAGGTAATCGTGCCGCTGCCGGCGGCCGACTGGAGGACGACGTTGTTGAACTCCGCGACGCTGAGGTTCGACCCCGCGAACGTCATCGTCGCGCTCGTCGAGTCGTTGAACGTCACGGTCCCGGATCCGGCGCTCCAGGACCCCGATGTCGAGGCGTTCGTCCATGTCCCGCTGACGGTCCACGACTCCGAACCGAAGGCGATGTACGAGGCCGCGGCGGAGACGTCTACGTTGCCCGAGATCGTGACGGTGCCGGACGTGCTGAGAAGGGCGCCGCCGGCGAACGTCAGGTTCCCGTTCACCGTGAGGGCGTTCGTCCCTTTCGTCAGGGATCCTGCGTTGAGGTTCAGGGCCGACGTCGTGAGCTGCGACGCTTGGGAAATCGTGCCCGTCACGGTCAAGATGGCGAAGCTCTGGCTCGCAAGAAGCTTGACCGTCCTTGAGGCGCCGGACAGGGTGACCGTCGACGTGCCCGAGGTGAACGTCGTCCCGGACCCGCTCGTGTCCCAGTTGCCGGAGACGGTCCATGACCCGGACGTGAGATTGATCGTGCCGCTCGTCGCCGACGTCATCGTGACGTCGGAGACGGTCACGGTGGACGCGTTCGCGGTGAGGGCCCCGCCCGTCGAGACGGTTAGCGCGCCGCTGCCACTGAGGGCCAAGCTCGCTGTGCTCAGCGTCCCGGAGATCGTTGTGGAGTCGCTCACGTCGATGGCGGTTGACATGGTGATGGTCCCGCTGATCGTAAGGTCGTAGAAACCGTTCGAGGAATTCCGAATCGCGACCGTCTTGGAGGTCCCGCTGAGCGTCACCGTGGAAATCCCTTTCGTGAACGTCGTCCCGGTCCCGCTCGTGTCCCAGTTTCCCGAGACGGTCCACGAGCCGCTCGTCAGCGTGATCGTGCCGCTCGTCGCCGACGTCATCGTGACGTTGGACACGGACACCGTGGACGCGTTCGCGGTGAGGGTCCCGCCCGTCGAGATGGCGAGCGTGCCGTTCCCGGAGAGCGCCTGGCTTGCGGTTGCCAGCGTGCCGGAGATCGTCGTGGAGTTGCTGACGTCGATAGCGGTGCCCATGGTGATGGTCCCGCTGACCACCAAGGCGTAGAACCCGTTGGAGGAGTTCCGGATCGCGAGGGTCTTGCCCGAACCGTTCATGGTGGCCGTGCTCGTGCCGGCGCCCAGCGTAGTGCCGGAGGCACTGGTGTCCCAGTTGCCGGTGACCGTGACCGAGGAAGAACCGAGGGCCAAGGTCCCGTTGGCAGCCATCGAGACGTTCTCGATGGTCACCGGATTGTTGTTCGTCGAGTAGTTGTAGAACTGACCCGAGCCGAAGGTGTATGTTTTCCCAGCGGCCTGCACGGAAATCGTCGAGGTCCCGAACGTGAGCGTCCCCGCGCTGCTGTTCCAGTCGCCGCTAACGTCGATCGTCCCGGAGGTCATGCTGAGTGTGGTGCCGGAGCCGATCGTCACGTTCGCGAGGGTCAGGGTGGAGGAACTGCCGGCTAGCCCGCCGGAGCCCGCCAGGGTCAGGTCGGCCCCGCCGTTGACGTCCAGGCCCGCGGTCGTGAGCGTGCCGAGGCCCGACGTGGCGACGGTGTGGCTCACGTCGATGGCGGTGGACATCGTTAGGGTCCCGCTGATCGTGAGGTTGTAGAAACCGTTGCTCGAGTTTCGGATTGCGACCGTCTTGGCGGTCCCGGTGAGCGTCACCGTGCTCGTCCCCTTCGTGAACGTCGTGCCCGCTCCAGAAGTGTTCCAATCGCCGGAGACCGTCCACGAGCCGGCGGTGAGCGTGATCGTGCCGGACGTCGCACTCGTCATGGTCACGTCGCCGACGGTGACCGCACTCGCGTTCGCAGTGACGGTCCCGCCAGTCTGCACCGTGAGGCTGGCGCCGCCTGAAACCGCCAGCCCGCCCGTGCTCAGCATCCCGCTCACCGATACCGCGTTGCTCGCGTCGATGCCGGTGGTCTGTGTGACCGTGCCCGAGACCGTCAGGTTGTAGAACCCGTTGCTGACGTTGCGAGTCGCGATGGTCTTCGAGGCGCCGGTCATCGTAATCGTCGAGGTGCCCTTCGTGAACGTGGTGCCGGACCCGCTCGTGTCCCAGTTGCCCGAGGCGGTCCACGAGCCGCTCGTCAGCGTGATCGTGCCGCTCGTCGCCGACGTCATCGTGACGTTGGACACGGACACCGTGGACGCGTTCGCGGTGAGGGCCCCGCCCGTCGAGATGGCGAGCGTGCCGTTCCCGGAGAGCGCCTGGCTTGCGGTTGCGAGCGTCCCAGAGATCGTCGTGGAGTTGCTGACGTCGATCGCCGTGGACATCGTGACGGAGCCCGTGATGGTCAGGCTGTAGAACCCGTTGCTGGCGTCGTGGATTGCGACCGTCCTAGAGGCGCCGCTCAAGGTGATCGTGGATGTGCCCTTCGTGAACGTCGTCCCGGTCCCGCTCGTGTCCCAGTTTCCCGAGACGGTCCACGAGCCGCTCGTCAGCGTGATCGTGCCGCTCGTCGTCGACGTCATCGTCACACTGCCGACGGTGACCGACGAGGCGTTCGCCGTGAATGTGCCGCCCGTGGCGATCGTCAGGTCTCCCCCGCCAGAGACCGTCTTGCTCGACGTGTCGAAGGTGTTCGCTATGGTGAACGTGCCGGTCAGACTCATGCTGTTGTCAAGGACCAGGTCGGAGAGTGTCGAGATCGTCCCGGAGATGGTGACATCGTAGAGGTGGTGGTTCGTGCCGCCGATCCGCATTTGGATCGTCTTCGAGGTGCCGGACAGCGTGACCCGGCCCGTGCCTTCGGTCCACGTCGAGCTCGAGCCGGACGTGTCCCAGTTGCCCGAGGCGGAAATCGTCCCGCTCGTGAACGAGATCGAGTTCGTCCCAGCGTCGTTCATCGCCACGTCTGTGGCGGTGATCGCGGACGTGCTCGCCGTCAGCGTGCCTCCCCCCGACACGGTGAGGTTGGCGCCACCCGTGATGTCGTTTCCGGAAGTCGTCAGAGCTCCTGTGATCGACAGGGCATTGCTCACGTCGACGGCGCTACTTTGCGTGATCGTCCCGGAGACGATCAGGTTGTAGAATCCGTTGCTCGCGTTCCGGATCCTGAGCGTCTTGGCGGTCCCGGCCAAGGTGACCGTGCTCGTGCCCCTCGTGAAACTCGACGACGATCCGGAAGTGTCCCAGTTGCCGGACGCGGAGATGTTCCCGCTCGTTAGGGAAATCGCATCCGCCGAAGCATCGTTCATCGTGACATTGCCCACAGTGATGGACGATGTGGTGCCGGTCAGAACGCCGCCGCTCGACACCGTCAGGTTGGCGCCGCCGGTGATGTTGTTGCCCGACGTGGTCAGCGTGCCGGTAATCGCCAGCACAGTAATCACGTCGATCGCGCTCAGCTGGCTGACCGTCCCAGAGATCGTGAGCTGATAGAACCCGTGGGCGGAATCGGCCGTCTTCACGGTCTCGCCAGTCCCGCTCAGCGTGACGGCGCTCGTGCTCCGGTTGAACGTGCCTCCGGAGGAATCCCAGATACCCGGGACCGTGAGGGACACCGCACCGCTCATCGTCAACGTGCCGCCCGCGCTCACGACGAGGTCTCCGTTCGTCCCGGTAGATGTCGTCGTGCCGACGTACACGTCCTCGCCGGTCATCGTGAGCGTGTTGCCGAGAGTGAGCGTGTTGGAGACGTTCAGAGCGCTGTTCAGGGTATACGTGCCGGAGACCGACAGGTTGTAGAAGCCCTGCGCCCCGTTCAGCTTGAGCGTCTTGGCGGAACCCGTCATGGTGACCGCGCTCGCGCCCATCGCGAGCGTCGAACCCGCTCCCGAGGTGTCCCAGTTCCCGGACACCGTCCATGATCCGCTCGTCAGCGTGATCGTGCCGGACGTGCCGCCCGTCATCGTCACGTTGGCGACGGTCGCCGTCGCCGCGTTCGCCGTGACGATTCCGCCATTGTTCACCGTGAGGTTGCCCGCCCCGAATGTGAGGCTTCCAGCCCCGCTGACGGTAATCGCCCCGGTCACAGAGACGTTTCCGTTGCTCGTGTTGATCGATCCGCTGGAGACGCTGAAGGTCGTCCCGGACCCGACGGTCAGGGCGCCGATCGTGATGGAGGACGTGCTGCCCGCGATTCCACCGGTCCCACTCAACGTGGTTGCCGCCCCGCCGGTGATGCTGTAGCCGGACGTCGTCAGGGTGCCCGAACCCGAAGTCTGCAGGCCATTGGACACGTCGATGGCGGTCGCCTGCGTGATCGTCCCGGTGATCGTCAGATTGTAGAAACCCGCCGTCCCGGTGATCGCCACGGTCTTGGCGGTTCCCGACAGGTTCACCGTGCTCGTCCCCTTGTTGAACGTACCGGTGCTCGAGTCCCAGTTCCCCGAGACCGTGAGTGAAACGGAGCCGCTCATCGTGAGCGTGCCACCCGTGTTGACGCCGACGTCGCCGTTGGCCCCGATGGATGTCGTCCCGCCGACGTACATGTCCTTCCCGTTCATCGACAGGGCATTGGACAGCGTGACGAGATGAGCCACGTTGAGCGCGGTGTTCAGGGTGTACGAGCCGGTAATCGTCAGGTCGTAGAACGCGGCGGTGCCGTTGATCGCGAGGGTCTTGGACGTGCCCGAGAGGGTCACGATGCTCGTGCCCTTGGCAAAGGTGCCGGCCGAGGAGTCCCAGGAGCCAGAGGCCGAGATGCTGCCGGAGGTCATGCTCCATGAGGTCCCGCTGCCGATCGTCACGTCGTTGACCGTCATCGAAGACGTGGTGCCGGTGATTCCGCCAGTACCCGACAGGGACACGTTGGCTCCGCCGGTAAGGCCGAAGCCCGACGTTGTCAACGCGCCGGAGCCTGAGGTGGACAGTGCGTTGCTCACGTCGAAGGCGCTGAGTTGCGTGATCGTGCCCGAGATTGCGAGGTCGTAAAAGCCGTTCGATGAGTTCAACATCGTCAGGGTCTTGGAGGCCCCAGACAGGGTGACGGTGCTCGTGCCCTTCGTGAACGTCGAACTCGCGCCGGACGTGTCCCAGTCGCCCGAGACAGCCCAGGAGCCGGAGGTGAGCGTGATCGTCCCGGAGGTGCCTCCCGTCATCGTTACGTTAGAGACGGCTGCCGCGGATGCGTTCGCCGTGAGGATTCCGCCGTTGCCGACCGAGACAGCCCCGCCGGTCAGCCCGAGATTCGCGGTAGCGAGGGCGCTCGTGCCGGAGAGGTCACTGACCGTCGAAGTGCCGCCCCAGACGAGGGATCTCGAGGCCATGGTGAACGTCTGCGCGGCTGCGGAGCTCGACGTGAAGGTCACGTTGTTGAACTCATTGACGCCGAGGTTCGACCCTCCGAACGTCATGATGACGTTCGACGCGGAAGAGAATAGGACGGTCCCGGTCCCGGTGCTCCACGAAGCCGATGTCGAGTTGTTCGTCCAGGCGCCTTTGAACTCCCAGCCGGCCGTGCCCCCGAACGAGAAGTAGCCGGTCGCGTTGATCGTCACATCGTTGGCGATCGTCTTCGTGCCCGACGCTCCGGCGGTGATCCCGCCCGACAGCGCGGCGAGCGTGGCGACGGTCAGCATCTGCGTGCCCGTCGCGAGGATCGCTCCGCCGTTGACGGTCAGACTACCCCCGACGTCAAGGAGTGTGTTCGTCGTCACCGTGCCGGCCGCGGAGATCGTCAGGTTGTTGAAGTTGTTCGCCGAATTGCGGATTGCGATGGTCGTGCCGGACCCGCTCATCGTGATTGTCGACGTGCCCTTCGTGAACGTCGTCCCGGACCCGCTCGTGTCCCAGTTTCCCGAGACCGACCATGATGCCGTTCCCGAAATCGTGATTGTCCCGCTCGTCGCCGAGGTCATCGTCACGTTGCCGACCGTGACCGTGCTGGAGTTTGCGGTCAGCGTGCCACCCGTGGAGATCGTCAGCGAGCCTCCGCCGGACAGCGCGTAGTTGTTAGCCGCTGAAGTGTCGAATGTCCCCGAGATGCTCGTGGCCGTGCTCACGTCGATGGCCGACGCCGCCGTGATCGTCCCGGAGACCGTCAGAGATGCGAAGCCGTTGGACGCGTTCAGGATCTTCACGGTCTTTGTCGCGCCCGATAGCGTGACGGTGCTCGTGCCCTTGGCAAACGTCGAGCCCGCACCGCTTGTGTCCCAACTGCCCGAGACCTCGTCGCCGAGGTCATCGTGAGGTTGCCGATGCTCACCGTGCTCGCGGTTGCGGTGAGGGTCCCCGCCGTGGCAATCGTCAGGTTCCCGCCACCGGTCACGCTCGTGTCGTTCGTGGTGAAGCTGTTCGCGATGGTGAGACTCCCAGTCAGGTTCACGCCGGTCCCCGTGGACTTCATCGTGATGTCCGAGAGCGTGCTGACTGTGCCGGAGACGGTCAGCGCGTAGAACTCGTTGTTGGTTCCTGAGACGAGCATCTTCACGGTCTTGCTTGCGCCGCTCAGTGTGACCGAACCGGACGTGCCGCGGTCCCAGGTGCTGGACGAGCCCGAGGTGTCCCAGTTGCCCGACGCCGTAATCGAACCGGTCGTGAGCGATATCGTGTTCGCGGACGCTCCGGTCATCGTGACGTCGCTGACGGTGATGGCGGCGCTGGAGCCGGCCAGGGTCCCGCCGCCGGATACGGTGAGGGTCGCGCCGCCGGTCACGTTGTTCCCGGAGGTCGTGAGGGTGCCGGTGATCGAGATCGCGGAGCTGACATCGATGGCCGAGTTTTGCGTAATCGTCCCGGAAATCGTCAGGCTCGCGAACCCGTTGCTTGCGTTGCGGATCGCAACCGTCTTGCTCGTGCCGCTCATGACGATCGTGCTGGTTCCCTTGTTGAATGCCGCCGTCGAGTTGCTGCTGTCCCAGTTGCCGGAGACCGTCGATGTGCCAGAGCCCAACGTCAGCGTGCCGTGCGATCCGACCGTCACACCGCCCGTGGTGAAGGTCAGGTTGTTCGTCGCGTCCGTCAGGATTGTCGTCCCGCTCGCGTTCGAGTCCTGGATCGTGAGCGCCCCGCTGATCTTGAGCGCGTTTGTGACGAGGGTCCATGTTGCACCCGTCGCGCTGTTGGGGTCGAAGGTCAGGCTGGGGAACGCCACGCCGCCGACGTAGTTCGTGGAATTTCCCTGGTTGAAGTTGTTGCTGCCCGTGGCCGTGAACATGACCGTCCCGCTGGCGGTCGCGTCCCAGGAGGCCGAGGTTGAGTTGTTCGTCCAACTCGCGTTGGAGAAAGTCCAGGTCGCCCCACCGAAGACGAAATAGCCTGTGAAGTTCACCGTGACGCTGCTCGATATGGTCTTCGTGCCGGAGGCTCCGGCCGTGATCCCACCACTGAGTGCGGCGAGGGTCGTAATCGTCGTGGTGAACGTGCTGGTTGCCCACACGCCGGTCACTGTGGTCGTTCCGTCGACGGACGCCGACCCGTTGGATGTGATCGTCACTCCGGGGTCCGCGGTGAAGTTGTTCGCATTGCCTCCGACCGTGTTGAATGTCCCGCCCGTCGTTGCGGCCTCCAAGAGCGACGTTCCCTTGTTGAAGACGGCGCTCGTGCCGCTACTGTCGAATGTCTTGAACTTTATAGTCGAGGCGTTCGCGGTCAGCGTGCCACGGGTCCCGAGGATAATCCCGGCGGTCGCCGTGATCGCGAGGTTCGAGCCGGAGGTGTCCAGGACCGTGTTGCCGCTCGCGCTCGCCGTCGAGTTCAAGATAGTCAGGTCGCCGCCCATGTTCAGGGGGCGAGTCGCCATCGTGTAGGTCATCCCGCCGACGACGTTGCTGTCGAACGTGACCGCCCCGGTGAACTCCGGCGGCCCGCAAACCGTGCCGCAGAAGGTCATCGTTCTGGCGACGCCGTTCTTGAAGGTGATCGGCGCGGCGAAGGACCAGTTGCTGGTGCTGGTGCTCGCGTTGGTCCAGGTGCCATTGTTGACAGTCCACGCACCCCCGGCGGAGGACGTGATCCCCGAGTCGGGGTCAGTCGCTCCGATGGACACGTTGCCGGTCTCGGACACCGTCGCCGTCCCGGTCTTGAGCACCGCCCCGATCTCGGCGGCGCCCGGGTTGTCGATGGTCAGGCCCGCCGCGAAGGTCAGGTTCTTGTTGTTCACGCTGTCGTCGAGCGTTATTTTCGCGGACGTCCCCGTGTTTGAGTTCCGGATGGTCACGAGCCCGCCAATCGCGAGCGTCCCCGTGCTGCTGCCCACGGTGTACACGACCGCCGCGTTCGTGTTCGGGTCGAACGTCACGCCCCCACGGAATTCCTGGCTGCTCGTATAGCTGGACGAATCGCCGAATGCCATCGTTGCCGAACCGCTCGAGTTGAATGTGATGCCCGCCTGGAAGTTCCAGGAGCCCGACGTGGAGGGCGTGGACTGGTTCCACTTGCCGACTGTCCACGTGCCCGCTCCGCTCGTCACATAGGCATTCGCCGCCGCCACCTCGAAGTCTCCCGAGAGGGAGACGGTGGCCGTCCCGCCCTTGAGAACGCCAAGCGTGCCCAGCTTGATGTTCGACGTGCCGACCGCAGCAGTGCCAGTCACCGTGCTCAAGTTGTTCACGCTGTCATCCAGGATGACGTTGCCCGTGGCGCTTGCGACGGTGTTGTTGATGAGCAGGGTGCCGTCCCACTTGATCGCGTTCGTGACCATGGTGTACGTAACGGTCGTGGACGCCGCGGCCGTCGAGTCGAGGGTCAGATTGTGAAATTCCGTGAAGTTGGCTGTCCCGCCAAACTTCGTGGAGGCGCAGTTCGCGTTCGACTTGATCGTCACCGTCCCCGTGCCTTGGTTCCAACTCGCGGAAGTGCTGGAGTTGGAGTAGCATCCGGTGAACGAATGGGCGGTGCTCGATCCCCACTTGATGAAGGAGGATGCGCTGTTGACGACGAAACCGCCACCTGCGCCGGTGACCTGAATCGTCCCGCCATTCGTGGCATCGATGGAGCCTCCGTTCAGATGGATGGCATTCGCCGAGGTGGACGACGTGCTGAAGGTCCCGCTCGCGCTCGCCGCCCAGTTCACCGTACCGGCGTTGATGCAGACCGTGTAGGTGACTGCGCCGCACGATGCTGTGTTCGTCCCCGTGCTTGCCGTCAGGTTGTTCGTGCTGCTAAGTTGGATCGTCGCGCTCGAATTGTCCACCGTAAGGGCGTTGGTGTTGGCGGCCGTGTCGACCGTAATCGTGCAAGACGCGGTGCAGGAGAGAGAGTCAAAGGTCACGGCATTGGAGGTAGTCGGTATGGCGCAGCCGGGGAATCCGCCGGTGCTCTCGGACCATCCGGTCAGGGGATCGGTGGTCGTGTTCCAGGTGCCGGTCCCGCCAACCCAGAAGCGCGAGGATGACGCGCCACAAGACGCGTCGGTGATCGTGAACACCGCCAGGGCGACATCGTCCAAGGCGGCGGTGTAGCCCATCACCTGGTTCGTGGTCCCCGCCGCCGGTCCGCGGTCCGCCATCGAGCCCTTCCCCCCGTCATCGAAAAGCTGCATGTTCGTACAGGTCCCGTTCCCGCTACAGTTCGACGAGGGAAGGGTCCCCAAACCGGAGTATAGCATCATGGCGGACACCGAGGAGTATCCTCCGTATTGCTCGGTGACGGACGGGTTCGTGGCATCTTCATTAACGGTGTCTGCGTCCACTATCCGAATGTCACCGGCTGCCGTCCAAGTCACGGCGACAAACTCGTAGTCGTCTGTCGTCGCGCTGTCCAGGTCCACGCACACCGACACCGCCCCCGTAGGAAGACCTGTGCCAAGGAACCAGATCTCGGCGCTACCGGGCTCGCCCGCCGTGTCCGTGGCCCTTATGATGCGTTTCAGGGAGACCCCGCCTGACGCGCAGGCGGCACCGCTCGCCCCGACGTTGTACTTCACAGCGAGGACATGGTCCGTGGAGGTTGTCTCGTCCGCGATGAGCACCGCGACGCCCCTGGGCGTCCCTACCGGGGTGTGCGTCCAAGTTGCGGGGTCTGTGGTGCCTGTTCGCTCCAGTTCGGACGAAGCGTCGAAAACGACCGTAGCCTGCGCACGTCCCGTGAAGAAGTCGAGCAAATCGATGACCGCGCTCCTCAATCCGGAGACGACGGCGTCAACGATCCTGTTCGCCAGCATCGCGAAGCCGTCGTCGCCACGCGGAGGAGCGATCCACGCGGGGCCCGGGTCCGTGACCCTGCCGTCCCAGAATGTGTAGCTTGCGGTCGCGTGGATGTCGGTACGGTTGACCGTCCAGCGAGCCACTGGGTCGTAGCCTCCACGAGGCGTGAAGATGTATTGCATCGCTTCCTTCCAGTCTGACGCGCTCATCTTGCCGCCGAGAAGTTGGAGCTTCCCGTTCGAGAACGAAATTTTGCCACGCAGATCGGCGGGCATTCCTGTGATTGGGTCCTCCACCTGCGACTCAATCAGCAGGACCACGAGGCTCAGGAGGAGTCCGAGACTGAGCAGGAGCGCCAGGCCGATGTAGAGGTGGGGTTGGCTCACCCGGCGCGATTCGACGATCGTCCGGTGCCGGAACTTCGCAGCGACGGTCGGCAACACGGTGAGGCCCGACAGGTTGTGGAACACCGAACTCGGGCGCGTCGTCATCGCGACACCGTCCTTGACGTGGAGTGCCGGTCCATGACCATCGCCACCCGAGTCGAGCTAGGCGGCGAGTCTCTCCCCTGCACGTGGATGACAACCACCCGATGACTTGGACATGGAGAGCAGCCCGTACTTTGTGACTCTATTCAAGTTGGAAAGGAACGATATTTTCGTGCCGTGAGCCGTTGAGGCAGAAGCGGCCATGATCCTCATGGCAGATACCTCCGGTGCACGACCAGCGCCGCCGCGAATCCCATGATGACCAGGATCGGTAGCGCGCGGTCCGCCAAGCTCGTCGTCCACGGATCGAGCGCTTGGAAAGTCGCAAAGCCCGCGGTGAGCGCCAAGGCGCCACGGATGTTGAGGCGGAGCAGCTTGGACAGCTCGCGGCCCCGACGTTGGAGCCACGGCGACGCCGCCATCTTGTCGATCAGGTCTCCCCCCTCGATCCGCTCTTGGCGCTTGCGCTCGGCGATCTTGGCCGGGTTCCTCCGATGGCTCATTTCCTCACCAGTCCGGCCTATCTTGCTTACGTTCGAAAGACTCAACCTTGTCGCCGAAACCAGCACTTCGCTCAATCACCACCGCGGCCCAATGCCCGCTCTCCTCATGGGATCGGTTGCCGATCTCCACGAAAAGCGGGTCGACTTCGGCGAACGACGGAAGGAGGCTCGCGGCTGCGACGGTGTGCACCGGCCTGCGCCGGCGTCTGATCCGGGCCTTCTCAGTGGGCAAGGTGTTCATCGTCTCCTTTGGACGCGCGTGAAATTTAAGGGGAGGGGTTCGCGCCCCTCATGCTACGGTCACGTTCCGTCGAACTGCGCGGTCACGGTGATCTGTGTACCGCTTGCACCCGCCGCCAGGTTCGTGTACGTGCAGACGCCGCCCGCGTAGGTTCCCGTCAGGGTCGTCGGGTACGTGGAACCGGCGTCATTCGACTCCTTGACGATGAGGTTCGACGCACAATCCGTTGGGAATCCGCCAGGGCTCGCCGTGATCGTCACGATCGGGTGGACGCCCGAGCGATCCGTGGAGTAGGAGTTCTGCGCGATATCGATCCGGAACGGGTGCTGAGTTTGGGACAGAATCTCACCGTACAGAATCTCAGTCGGGACGTTCACGACGCTCGGGGTCATCTCCGCGATGTGCGTCGTCTGCTGAGCCGACGGACCGAGCAGGACCGCTGCGGCGATTCCGCCGAGCACGAGCATTCCGACGAGCGGGACGACCGGGACCCTTCCCCACGCTTTCGCGCGGAGGAGCCGCCGGCCGACGCTCCCAGTATCGAAAATCGTTGTCCGAACTTCTGTCATCGTCTCACCGCCCCCGCGCTGTTCGTCGGCCCGGAGGGGGCGCGCGCCCGCGCGGCGGCTTCATGCAGTCCAAGGTGGGGACCGTGGTAATTGGCAGGGAGGTCGGGCATTCGAATTCCCTCGGGAGGCTGGCTCAGCGAGACCTTAAGTTTGTCGAGCCCGTTTTCACCAGTGATTCGGTTGTCCGTCACAGGTCCGCGATCTCCTCCGGAACCGCTTGGAGTTCCCCGGCACCTTCCACCGATTCTCCGGGGATTTCGACGTCCCTCGGATTCTCCGGGACTTCCCCCGGTTCCTCGACGTGCCCACACGCGGGGCACACTGCGGGCGTGGCGTGGATTTCGGGAGTCGGCACGACCTTCCCGCGATCCAAGAACGCGACGTGCGTCTTCAGGTTCTTCGCGGCTTCGCCGCACCGAGAGCACTTGGACGGCTCGACCGTGACCGACAAGGCTTCGCAACGCCACCCCTTCGCGATCTCGTTCGTGAACTTCACGCGCCCGCGGAACTCGCGCGTGAGGGCTCGACGGACGGCTTTCGAGAGGCCGGGATCCCGTTCGAGGGACTTCGCGACCGCGAAGAGCGGCGTCTGCGCGCCGAAGAAGTCGCGCGCCATGTTCGCCTGGTCGCGTGCCCAGTCTTTCAGATGACGGGACTTCACCCGGAAGTTCCTCTTGACCGGGCGCCGCTTCATGCCTTCCCCTCCGCCTCCGCTCGTAGAAGCACGGCGTGCAGCCCGGCCACGAAGCGAGCATGGCCCGCGGCCGCAAGCGTCCTTCCCAGGGCGTCTGTGTTCGGAGCGTCCAACTTCGTCATGACGATGTCTCCGCGCGTTCTACCCGGTCGCGAACTGAGCGGACCATGTAACCACCGAGGCCGGCAGGGTCGAGACCGCGTAGTGGAACTGGAAGTACCACTTCGGCGCGGAGGCGCCCGTGGCCCCGGCCGCGACGCTCTGCTGGAACGAGGTCCCGAAGTCGTACGTGAAGACGGACCCGCTCTGCGTCACGGTCGGGTTCGTGAAGGAGTAAGAGATCCCGTCGAGGGAGGCGATCAGCACGACGTCCGTGCCCGCGGTCAAGTTCGTGGCGGAGATCAGAGGCCGCATGTTCTCGGCGATCTTGTACGTGTTCGTCCCAACCGTCACGTTGAACCAGAACTGTTTGCCGCCCAGGATGTCCCCGTAGAGCGGGTTCACCTCCAGCCCGCTAATCTGCGGGATCGCCTCGGCGATGTTTTGATTCTGGTTCTGCCCCGGAGGCCCGACGAGGACGGCAGCCGCCGCGAAGCCCGCCAAGACGATCGCCACGAGCGCCACCACCGGAATCTTGTGAAAGACCTTCTTCTGGAGAAGTCGACGTGCGAGGCTCGCGTAGTCGAACACGCGGGTTTCTGTCTTCGTCGCCTCACCGCCTCCGCCCTGCTTGTCCGCGCACGGCCATGTGCGCCCGCATCGCGAAATCGCGGTGGCGTTTCCTCGCGGTGGGGTCCTCAGAAGCCGAATGAAATCCGCTCAAGGGCTCCGCGGACCAGACGCGGGAGTACACGCCCTTAAGGATTTCTTCGCCATTCTCGCGTGAGATTCCAATCCGATCGCTGCGGACATTCTCGGCGCTCCGCCGAAGATCGCCGATCACCGCGCGGCTTCCGACGTCCGGCGTCACGGAACGCGCGGACCCTCATGCCTTCACGTTGCGTCGGGGCCTATCCCGTCACGAGCTGTGCATTCCAACTAATCACGGAGGCCGGCAGGCTCGAGACCGCGTAGTGGAACTGGACGTACCACGTGGGGGCAGAGGCGCCCGTGGCCCCGGCCGCGACGCTCTGCTGGAACGAGGTCCCGAAGTCGTAGTAAGACGTCGATCCCTGCTGGGTCATGGTGGGCGAGGTGAGCGCGTAAGTAACCCCGTCGAACGAGGCGATCAACACGACATCCGTACCTGCGCTCAGATTCGTCACCGAGATCACGGGGCGAACGTCCTTCGCGACGACGTACGAATTCTGGGCGACCGTCACCGTGAACGAGAACTGCGTGCCGCCGACGACGTCGCCGTAGGCCGGGTTGAGGTTCAGCCCGTTGATCTGCGGCGTGGCTCTCGCGATGTTCTGGTCCTGGCCCGGGCCCCAGGGACCGCCACCTGTGAGGAGCAACAGGGGGACGAGCAGGACGGCGCCCGCGACGGCAATCGGGATCCCGAACCGGGCTAGCGCCGAAGACGCAAAGAGCCGCCGGAGGCGCCCCTGCGCGCCGGGCCTCTCCCGGTCGCCCGCGCGACGCCGGCGCACCGCCGTCGCCGAGCTCTCCGCACCCGGCGAGGGCTCTCGTCGAGGCGCAATCGCCCCGGACGCCTCGGCGGACGCTGGCTCGATGGCGGCGAGGGCCGCGAGCTCGTCCCAAAGCTCGGGGGCGACTTCGGCCGAAAGAGCGCCTGTCGAAACCTCCTTCCCGAGCATCGAATCGACGAGCGTGTCGAGCTCCTGGGCGAGATCCGTTTCCTTCCCAACTGGCCGGGCGCACGACGGGCACACCTCCACGCCCGCCGGAATCGGGGAACCGCATGCGGCGCATGGAGTCCCGTCGGGGGAACGTGCGGCCGCTTCCGCGTAATCCCGGTCCGCGCGCTTTCGGGCTTCCTGCCAACGCTGCGCGTCCCCGAGGCTGGCGTATAGCTTCGCTTTCAGGTCCCAAAGGCCCGGGTAGTTCGAATCGAGCGCCTCGAGCCGATCGAGGAGGGTTACGGCGACCGCCGCGCCACCGAGGATGGCTTCCGAGGCGGCGAGGGCGAAGAGGGCATCCGCATCTCGCTCATCGCGGCGAAGCCGGTCCTGGGCTCCCTTTGCGACGCGCTGCACCCGACGCCGAAACGCGGCCTGCGCTTCCGGGGAATCCTCAGCCCGATCGGCACCGGCGCCTACCGCAGACGGTCCGTAGGCCCCTGAACCCGGGGCCGCGGGAGGCGCACGCTGGGTTGCGGGAAGGGCACCCAAGGGTTTCGGCTTTGAAGTCGCTGGCGCCGGTGCCGCTTCCAAAAGCGACGGCTTGGTTTCGTCCTTGAACTCCTCTTGGACGATTTCCTGAATCGCGGCGTGGCCGAGTTCGTCGAGCTCGTCCTCCAGGGCGTCCGTCGGCTCGAACTCCACGCCGCACGTCGAGCACCGCGTCGCCTCCGCCGGGACGGGGCTCTCGCACATCGGACACGGCGACGTGGATCGAGAAGGCCGCGCCTCGTCGGATCCCGCCTCGGCGGCCCGAAGGCGGCTCTGCTGCGCGAAATCCGACTCACCGAGGCGGGCGTGGAGCTTCGCCTTCAACATCCAGAGGCCCGGGTAATTCGGATCGAGTTTCGCGAGGCGCTCGAGCGACTGCACCCCGCTCCGGGCGTCGCCGAGCGTCCCTTGCGCCGCGGCGATCGCGAAGAGCGCGTCCGCATCGTCCGGATTGAGCTTCAGTCGCTCGCGGGCGATCTGCGTGATCAACTGCAAGCGCCGCTGCCGGTCCTCGTCTTGCGCCACCGGATCACGCCTCCAGGGTGCGGGTCAGGCCGCACCGGATTGCGAGGTCCGGATGCACGTCGATCGCGTCGCAGAGGGCCGACCGGAAGACTTCTTTCGCCGCGTCCGCTCCGAGGCCCTGCGCGCACACGCTCCAGAGGTCCCGGTGCACCGTCGCGACGAGTTCGCGCAGACGGTCGATGCCTCCGTCGCTGCCCGCGACCATCTGATCGAAGACGGCCTTGCGGAGCTCCTGGTGGTCCGTGGTGAGCCGGTGCTCCATCTCCACCTCGATCGACGGCGTCCCGACGAACCGGATCCGCTCGAACAGGGAATGGAAGTACGCGACGTAGAAGTCGACCACCTCGCGAAGCGGTCCGGCATCGTCCTCGAGATCGAGCTCGAGCTGGAGGCGGGCGTTCCGGAGGCGATATTCGGACGTCCGGGAATCGTGCGGCCGGCGCTCGAGCAGGCCGAGCTCCCCGAACCGATGCAGGAACTTCGACGCGGTCGAGATGTGGATGTGCAGGGTCCGCGCGACCTCGCTCGAGAGATGCCAGCCGCCGTCGCGCAGCGCGCGGAGGATCGATAGGCTGTGCTCCCCCGAGAGCAGGACGATCGTCTGTCGGAACGCTTGCTGGTCCATGGTGGGGAACCCACTGGGGGGGGGACTAGGCCGCACGGGCCGAACTCTATTCGTCGTGGAGCTGCGGGTTCTTAAGGGAATCCCCGGGATTCTCACCTCCGATTATAATCGGCCAGAACGAAACATCGGTCGCGCGAAGTGCCGCGCGGACGCGACGACGCGATCCTGGGACGAATGGCCGTCCACGCATCGGGACGGCCGCGATTCCCGACCGTTGGAAGCAAGGTTGAAGTAGAGGCATCCAATTCCGCCGTCCTACGGCCGTCCCCGCCCGACAGTGGATACTATCGACCGCGGCCTGCCCTGGGACCCGCGATGCGGTACACGCGATTTGAGAAGGCCCGGATCATCGGAGCGCGGGCGCTGCAAATCAGCATGGGATCGCCAATCCTCGTGGACGTACCACCGGGCGTCGTCGACCCGATCGAGATCGCGTGGGTCGAGTTCAACAGCGGTGCGATCCCCATCACGGTGAAGCGCGAGATGTAGTTTGGTCGTCCCGGGCCTCGGAACGCCCGAGGTCCGTACGATCGGACGCCGACGGAACTCCCCCGGAAGGACGAGTGGCGGACGCTGTGCCCCAGAATCCCCCGGGGGGCGGAGTCTCGAATCGATGTGTTTATATAGAACCGCATACACATAATTGGCCGTCTCTACCGACATCCGGAGGTGGAAGAGATGGTACGGAAGAACAAGCCAGTGTCCAAGGAGGAGACGAGCCTGGCGCGGCCGATGACGGACTCGCCGCTCACTTGGTTCGACGAGATGGACCGATGGTTCGACGAGTTCCGCCGAGGCGTCGAAGAGCGCTTCTGGGGCCCTCTCGCCCGCTGGGGCGAATCCGGGCTCCGAGTGCGGCAGCCGCTCGTGGACCTGATCGACGAAGGCTCCGAGTTCGTCGTGCGCGCGGAGATTCCGGGCGTCGCGAAGGAGGACATCGACCTGAACGTCACGCCGCACGGGATCGAGATCCGCGCGAAGACGGAACGCTCGCGGGAGGAGAAGGACAAGGAGTATTACTTCCAGGAGCGCAGCTACCAAGCGCTTGGCCGGTTCCTCTCGTTCCCGGAGGAAGTCAAGGCAGAGCTCGAGGCCGCGACGCTGGAAGACGGCGTCTTGGAGGTCCGCGTCCCGAAGAAGGAGCCGACCCAGCCATCAAAGCCCGTCAAGGTGCGGGTGGACTGATCCGCCCTCTCTCCCTTTCTTTTGCGTGTTTCCGGAGGGAACGCCGTTCCATGAGTTCAAGTAACCCCGATTCCTTGCGACGCCGCACCGCCGCCGGCTTCGCGGCGCCCGGTGAGAGGAGACGTGCCCACTATGGCGAGCGGCCGTGAGAAATTCCTTCGGGTCGCCGAGGCGAAAGCGGCAGATGCCGGCCGCGGGAGCGTCCGCCTGGACCCCGAGGTCATGAAGATCCTCGAGCTGAAAGAAGGAGACATCGTGCTCATCGAAGGCGCGAAGTCCACCGCGGCAAGCGTTCGGCGCGGGTACCCGGAGGACGCGAACCGCGGCGTGATCCGCATGGATGGGATGCAGCGCCGAAACGCGGGCGTGGGCATCGACGACAAGGTGGGCCTGCGCCGGGCGCTCGCACGCCCCGCGGAAAAGGTCTCCCTTGCGCCGACGGAGCCGATTCGGATCATGGGCGGGGAGCAGTACATGGCCCAAGTCCTCCGGGGACGGGCGATCACCCGCGGGGACGTGATCAGCGTGAGCGTCATGGGCCGAAAGTTCGACTTCGTCGTCACGTCGTTCTCGCCCGGCGCCGACGCGGCCGTCGTCGAGGCGAGTACGGAGGTCAAAATCGCGGAGAAGCCAATCAAGGAGGAAGAGGCGAAAGTCCCGAAGGTCGACTACGAGGACATCGGCGGGCTTGGGGTGGAGGTCCGCAAGGTCCGAGAGATGATCGAGCTCCCCCTCCGGCATCCGGAGCTGTTCGAGCGGCTCGGCGTCGAGGCGCCGAAAGGCGTGCTCCTCCATGGGCCGCCGGGGACGGGGAAGACACTCCTGGCGAAGGCGGTCGCATCGGAGACCAACGCGAACTTCCACTCGATCTCCGGCCCGGAAATCATGTCGAAGTTCTACGGGCAGAGCGAGGAGAACCTGCGGGACATCTTCAAGCAGGCGGAGGAGAACGCGCCGAGCATCATCTTCATCGACGAGCTGGATTCGATCGCGCCGAAACGAGACGAGGTCACGGGCGAGGTCGAGCGTCGGGTCGTCGCCCAGCTCCTCGCCCTCATGGACGGCCTGCAAGCGCGCGGCAAGGTCGTCGTCATCGGAGCGACGAATCGACCGAACGCGCTCGATCCGGCGTTGCGGCGTCCCGGCCGGTTCGACCGTGAGATCGAAATCGGGGTGCCCGACCGCGACGGCCGGCTCGAAATCCTGCAGATCCACACCCGCGGCATGCCGCTCTCGAAGGACGTGGACCTGAAGGAACTCGCGGGGCTGACACACGGGTACGTCGGCGCGGACCTCGCCGCGCTGTCGAAGGAGGCCGCGATGCGGTCCTTGCGGCGGATCTTGCCGGACATCGATCTCCAAGCCGACTTAGTCCCACCGGAGGTCTTGAACAAGCTCGAAGTCACGCGAGACGATTTCCTGCAAGCGTACCGGGAGATGGAGCCGTCCACGTTGCGCGAGGTCCTCATCGAGAAGCCCAACGTCCGCTGGGAGGACATCGGCGGCCTCGACGAGGCGAAACAGGAATTGCGCGAGTCGATCGAATGGCCGCTGCGGATGAACAAGGTGTTCGCTCACTTCGACGCCCGGCCGCCGCGGGGCATCATCATCTTTGGACCGCCGGGCACCGGCAAGACGCTCCTGGCGAAGGCGGTCGCCACGGAATCCGAGGCGAACTTCATCTCCGTCCGCGGCCCCGAGTTCATGAGCAAATGGGTCGGCGAATCGGAGCGGATGGTGCGCGAGACCTTCCGGAAGGCGAAGACCGCCGCGCCGTGCGTCATCTTCTTCGACGAGGTCGATGCGATCACGCCGGTCCGGGGCGGCGCCGAGGATTCCCAGGTCACGGAGCGCGTGATCTCCCAGATTCTCACGGAGATGGATGGCCTCGAGGAACTGCACAACGTCACCGTGATCGCCGCGACGAACCGCATGGACCTCGTGGACCCCGCACTCCTCCGGCCCGGGCGCTTCGACCGGCACATCTACATCCCGCCGCCGGACCTCGCGACCCGCAAGGCAATCTTGGAGATCCACACGCGGAAGAAGCCGCTCGCGAAGGAAGTCGACCTGAACGACATCGCACGACGGACGGACAAATACACGGGCGCGGAACTCGCCGCCGTGTGCAACGAGGCCGCGATGCTCGCGATTCGCGAGACCGCGACGGAATATCCGAACCTCGATGAGACGGCGCTGAAGAAGGTGACGATCGAGAAGAGGCATTTCGAAGCCGCGTTGAAGAGAGTCCAGCCGCAGACGGGCGACCCGTCCCTCTACAGCCGGATGCCGTCGCGGTTCCCGGAGAGCCCCGAAGTGAGCTAAAGCATTAAGTCGCGGCGCGGGGAATCGCCGCCGATGGCGGCCTCCGCTCCCGGCAAGTTGATCCTCTTCGGAGAGCACGCAGTCGTCTTCGGCGAGCCCGCCCTTTGCACGGCGATCAACTTGCGCGCGGAGGTCTTCGTGCGCCCGCACAAGGTGTGGCGGGCGGACGGAGGGTCGATCGACGAACCTCGGTATCGATACGTGAAGGCGGCGATCGTCAAGGCGAAGGTCCGGAGCCCGATGTGGGTCGAGGTACGCTCGATGGTGCCGAGCGGGGCGGGCCTCGGATCGTCCGCCGCGGTCACGGTCGCGACCCTCGGTGCGCTCCACGGGACGAAAGGAGCCCTCGACGCGCCAACGATCGCCAACGAGGCGTTCGAGGTCGAGCACGAGGTCCAAGGCCGGGCGAGTCCGATTGACACGAGCACCGCGACGGCGGGCGGGGCGCTGCTCGTCCTCCGCGAGCCGCGGCAGGACCTCCTGTGGACGATCGAGCGCGACACGCGACGGTGGTGCCTCCACCGGGCGAGCCTCCCGGACCTCGATTTCGTGATCGGCAACACGGGCGTCAGCGCCGCGACCGGGCCCCTCGTAGCCAAGGTCAAGGAACGCGTCGATCGCGACGCGAAGGCGGCGGAGATGGTCCGGGAGATCGGTCGGATCACGCTCGACGGACTCGCCGCGCTGCGGCGGCAGGACCTCGTCGAGGCGGGACGTCTGATGGATCGGGACCACGCCCTCTTGACCGAGCTCGGCGTGGGCCATCCGATGCTCGACCGGCTCATCGCGGCCGCACGCCCTTCGAGCTACGGCGCGAAGCTCACCGGCGCCGGCGGAGGCGGGAGCATCGTGGCGCTCACCGACCGGCCCGAGGAGACCGCGGGGGCGATCCGCGCCGCGGGCGGGAAGGCGTTCGTCGTACGGCCCGAATCGGTTGGAGTGACGAAGCTGCCATGATGCCCGCGAAGGCGCACAAGGTCCGCGCGACGAGAGGAGAGAAGGCCGCGGCCCCCGGAACTCTCGTCGTCGAACACGCCACGGAACTCCTCACGCTGCGCGGTCCACCCGGGCCGCGGGCGGGGGCGGCCGCGGCGGAACTCGGAATCGTGGAGGACGGAGCCGTTTACGTGGAGGGGGACCGGATCGTCGACGTCGGGACGGCCTCCGACGTCCAATCGAGGCATCCCCGCGCCGACGTTCGGATCGACGCGGCGGGCTGCGTCATGATGCCAGGCTTCGTCGACGCGCATACGCACACCGTCTTCGCGGGTTCGCGCGAGCACGAGGTCGAGTGGAAGGCGCGGGGCCTCGGCTACGCCGAGATCGCCGCTCGCGGGGGAGGAATCCTCTCCACGGTCCGCGCGACGCGGGACGCCTCGGAGGACGAACTCGTCCGCACCGGTTCCAAACGATTGCGATCGATGCTCGCTTCCGGGACGACGACGCTCGAAGTCAAGACGGGATACGGACTGCGGACGGACGATGAAGTGAAGATGCTGCGCGCCACCGCCCGCGCCGCGTCCCTTGCCGGCGTTGACGTCGTGTCGACGTTCCTCGGGGCCCACGCAATCCCGCCGGAATACGATGGCCGTCCAGATGCCTACGTCGACTTGGTGTCGGGCGAAATGCTCGAAGCCGTCCAGGCGACTGGCCTCGCCACCTTCTGTGACGTGTTCGTGGACGAGGGGTACTTCACGCCGGAGCAGGCTCGGCGAATCCTCGAGAAAGCGAAGGTCGCGGGCCTGCTTCCGAAGATCCACGCGGACGAACTTGCCGAGACCGGCGGCGCCGCGCTCGCTGCGGAGCTCAGCGCGGTGTCCGCGGACCACCTCGCGCACGCGTCCGGGGACGGGATCGACGCGATGGCCCGCGCCGGCGTCATTGGCGTGCTCCTCCCGGCTACATCGCTCGCCTCTCGACTCCCGTTCGCGGACGGACGGCGACTCGTCGCGGCCGGGGTGCCGGTCGCCTTAGGGACGGACTTCAACCCGAACTGCTGGTGCGAGTCGTTGCAACTGGCCGCTGCGCTCGCCTGCCATCACAACGGCCTCGTTCCTGCGGAGGCGATCGTCGCGTCCACAATCAACGCAGCACATGCGGTCGGCCGCGCTGGCGACGTCGGGAGCCTCGAACCCGGGAAGCAGGCCGATCTCCTCGTCCTGGACATCCCGTCCCATCGTCACTTGGGTTATCGGATCGGAGGAAATGCCGTCCGGACGGTCGTGAAGAGGGGTCGCGTCAACGCCGCGTCCCACTAGTTCGGACGCCGTCATGTGCCGGGAGCACCTTCTTGCCGACGAATCGGCATCTGGCCGGGGCGGATCCCGATGATCGCTCGAACCTGGCACGGGGTGACGGACAAATCGAAGGCCGACGACTACTCCGACTACCTTGAAGAGAGCGGAGTCAAGGAGTATCGCAAGACGAAAGGCAACCAAGGCGTCTATGTCTTGCGACGGGATGAGGGCGAGCGGACGCACTTCCTGCTGATCTCACTCTGGGACTCGTTCGACGCAATCCGACGATTCGCGGGTCGGGACATGGAGAGGGCCGTCTACTATCCGCGGGATCGGGAATTCCTCCTCGAGCTGGAACCTCGCGTCTCGCACTACGAAGTGCTCGTCTCCCCAGAGGCGGTCCGCTAACCGTCGGCGGTGGGCTTACGGCGGTTGAGAGACCGTCGCGTTCTCCAGCCGCGATCCGGCACGAATCGTCATCGAGTCCCCGATGATGCTCGAGGCGATGCGCGCTCCGTCCTCGATGATGCAGTTCCGGGAGACGACGCTGTCGACGATTTCCGCGGCCGCCCCGACGACGCTGCCCTCCAATACGATGCTGTTGCGGACCACCGCCTTGGCTTCGACCCGCGCGCCTTCGTACAGGCAGGCGTTGTCCGCGACGCTGCCGCGGCGCAAGAGCGCGCCGGGCCCGACGTAGCACGGGCCTCGGATCGTGACGCCGTCCTCCACGCGGGCGGCGGAGTCGAGGATCACAGGCCCTTCGCTCGCGATCCCGGCCCGCCGGAGCGGCTTGCCCTCTCGCCGCACGATTTCCATGCTCGCCTTCCAGAGGTCGTGCGGCCGCCCGATGTCCATCCAAACGCCATCGAGCTTGGAGCCGTGGAGCGGGACGCCCTTCGCGAGGAGCTTCGGGAACAGGTCTTTCGCGAAATCGAACTTCTGGTCCGCCGGGATGAAATCGAGGATCTCCGGCTCGAGCACGTAGATGCCTGCGTTCGCGAGGTTCGAGAACGCCTCCTCCCGCTTCGGCTTCTCGCGGAACTTCGCGATCCGGCCCTTCCCATCGAGCCCGACGATTCCGTACTGCGTCGGGTCGTCAACCTCCGTGAGCGCGATCGTCCCGACGCCGCCCCTCCGCTTGTGGAAGTCGAAGAGCGCCTTGAAGTCGACGTCGCAGAGGAGGTCCCCCATCGCGACGACGAACGTCTCGTCGATGAAGCTGCCGACCCGACGGACCGCGCCCGCGGTGCCCGCAGGATTCTCCTCGAAGCTGTAGAGGATCGACGCGTTGTAGTCGACGCCGTCGCCGATCGACTTGATCAGGGCGTCCGACAGGTACGCCGTCGTCACGATGATCTCATGGAATCCGGACGCCGCGAGGGAGCGCAGGACGTAGTCGATGCACGGCCGGCCGGCGACCGGCATCAGCGGTTTCGGCCGTTTGTAGGTGAGCGGCTTGAGCCGGGTCCCCTCTCCTCCGGCGAGGACGACGGCCTTCATCGGCCGATCTCCACGCGGCCTTTCTCGAGGAGCGCTTTCAACGCCCGGTCGGCGGAGTCCTCGAGCTTCTTCGGATCGGACAGGGCCCGGGCTTGGCGGTTCTGCGTCCGGAGGAGATCGCGGGACTCGCGCGCCTCCGTGCGCTTCGCGCCCCGAATCGAGAGGACCTTGTCCCGCATCTCGACGACCTTCGCGTGGATCTCATCGGCCTTGTCCCGCGCGGCGAGGTACGACTCGTGCTTCTCGTCGCCCTCGAAGACGAGCGCCGAGATCTCCCGCACGAGGCCGAGTGAATCGTCGTGGACGGCGCGCGCCTCCCCGCTCAGGACGAGAGCCGCTTCGTGCTCCTTCTCCGCGGCTCGGAATAGTTCCGTGATCCCGGCATCGATGTCCCGGACCTCCTTCGCGATCTTGTCTTGGTCCGCCTTCAGGGCCTCGAGATCGCGGAGGCGCTTCATCGAGCGCTTGATTTCGTCGAGCAGCTCGTTCTCTTCGCTGAGCGTGAGGGACGCGGTCTGCTGCCGCATCTCCATCTGCGAAACGCGCCGCTTCATCGCCCGAAGCTCCGCCCCGACGTCCCCGGATGCGGACCCGCGCATCTTCCGCTTCAGCTCGATGAGGGCCTTCGCCTTCCCTTGGAGTTCGTCGCGCTTCGCCCGGTGCGCCCGCGCCTTCGCAACGAGGTCGGCCCGCCGGTCCTTCAAGTCCCGGAGCTTCGGCGCGAGCTGCCGTTTCTTCTCGTGCACGAGGTCCCGCTCCTGACGGAGGAGCGAGGCTTCCTGGTTCAGGGCGGCCCGTCGCTCGAGGAGGCTCTCGAGCTTGATCTCCGCCTGTTCCATCTCAGAAAGGGTCTTCTTCCGGACCATCTGGTCCCCCAGGGCCGATTGGAGTGCGGCGATTGGCGGATTGCCCATTAACCTTTTGCACCGCGCATCGCATCGGCGATTCGACCGATCTCGTCCGGGGAGAGTTCCTCGACGCGGCGCGTCCGGAACGGGACGGAAGGGAGAATCGACTCGAGAGCGTGGGGCGTCTCGGCGAACGCCCGCCAGGAGAGCCGGAGGCCGTTCTCGACCGTCTTCCGGCGATGCGCGAACAGCGCGTCCACGACCGCGTCGAACCGGACCGGGTCCGCGATCGGGAATGGGCTTGGACGCGGGACGAGCCGGACGAGCGCGGAGTCGACGCGCGGCTGCGGGTGGAAAGCGTTCCGTGGGACCCGCTCCAGGATTTCGCATGCGGCCCGGCGGTAGACCCCGACGCTCAGCCGGGAGTAATCCGCGGTCGCCGGCTTCGCAATCATCCGCCGTGCGAACTCCCACTGGTACATCAGGACCGCCCGGTCGAACCGCTCTTCGAGCATCCGGAACGTAATCGGCGAGGAGATCTTGTAGGGCAGGTTCGACGCGAGCACGTCGAACGGCGGCCACTCGACCTTGAGCGCGTCGCCCCCAATCACCTCGACTTCGGGGAGCGAATCTCGCAGGTAGACGGCGAAACGACGGTCGGCCTCGATCGCGATGACGCGCCGCGCCCGCTCGACAAGCCTCCGCGTCAGGATGCCGAGGCCGGGACCGATCTCCAGCACGACGTCCGCGGCGCCGACGTTCGCATGGCCGACGTGGCGGTTCGCGACTCGCCCATCGATGAGGAAGTGCTGGCCCAGCCCTTTCCGGGGCCGGATCCCGAGGCGACGAAGCGTGCGGCGGGCGTCCTCGTCCACGGATGCGGCACGGCCGCCCGACGATTTAGGGTTGCGTTCCGGTCGGGCCCGCCGCGTCGAAGTCGGCCGCGCGGTACGCCTGCGTCGTGTACGTCGTCGTGGGATCGATGCGCCCGGCGGTCGGGGTGAGGGAGAGCGTTGCAAGGTACGGACCATCGAGCCCGCTCGTGCGGATGTCCGGGCCCGCGAAGACGAACTCGACCCACCGTGTGCCCTCGAGGATCCACGCCTGAGCGGAGACCTTCGCGACGTCCCCGGTCGACCCGACGGGCTGCAGGAGACCGGACACGTCGAACGCCGCGGAGACGAACACGTCGACCTCCGCGCGGATCACCAGGCTATCGTACATTCCATCGGCATCACGATCCGGCGTGAGCTCCTCGAACCGGCCCGTGTACGAGAGGAGCTCGACCGTGTCGTCGAAGTCGGTCGCGCGGTACGCGGATGTTGAGCCGCAGAGCATCTCCGGATAGGAGAGAGGTTGCGGGCGCACGAGGGACCCGCCCGGATCGGGCGCCGCGGGGTCGAGGCGGTCGTCGACCGGCCCGTACAGCGTCAGAGAGAAGTTCCACGGTCCGTCGACCCCCGCGGAACGGATCTGGTCCCCGCGGAACCGCAGGGATACGCTCGCGTCCGAGGCCGCGAGGGTGACGGTCCGGTAGGCGTACGCGATCATCGTCACGACGTCGGCGGATGGCGACATGAGGACGCCGTTCAGGCTGTAGTTCCCCTCGACGTTCACGTGGACATCGGCACGCAGCTCGAGGAAGTCCGCGAGCCCGTCGCCGTCCACGTCGACCGCCTGGTCCGTGTGACAGCCCGTGAAGTACGCGGGCCGGATGGGCGCCTCGAACGCGGAGGCGGCGTACGCTTTCGTCGTGTAGTTCCATTCGAGGAAGTCCCCGGCGGGCTCCGAGAGCAGCCGTGCGGCATCGTACACGATCACGTCCCCGAGGAAGAGCGTCGCGTGCACCTCATATGGACCGTCGACGCCCGCGCGCGCGATGTCCGTGCCAACGAAGGCCATGCGGATCGTCTGCTCGCCCGACGGGAAGAAGTACCGCTCGTTCGTCCAGGCGATCGGATATACCGCATCGCTCGTCGCGACGATCGGCGGCATCGGCGGCGGGATTCGGTACCCGGCGGCGCACGGCCCATCCACGGGCGGGCTCGAGGCCGAAAGGTCCGCGTACATCGTCCACGTCCCCGCCTGCGGCAGCGACACGTCCGCCTCGACGACGAGCCACTCGAACACACCGTTCCCGTTCGTATCGAGGCCGTAGTCTCCCCCGGCGCCATCCGCGGGAAGGAGCGCGTGGAAGCCCCACGCCGCGCCTACCGAGCCGAGGCCGAGGGTGACGACCAACACGACCGTGCGGGCGGTCCACCTCATGGTCGCACCGCGGAACGTAGAGGCCGTGCGGGATATAGGACCACGTTTCTCGTTCGGGAATCGTCTAACGACGGATATTCTCACCCATCAGTATTTGAACGGGAAATCCGGATGGGGTCGCGTGCCCGTCCCCTGGGACGCGCTGCCTTTCCAGGCCGAGGGAAGCCTCCAGTGTTGGATGGTCGCCTCGATCATCGGCGCGCTCGTCCTCGTCCTCGCCATCCTGATGGCGTACCAGCGGTACGTCGCGGGGAAGAAGCCGGTCCAGCACCTGTGCGACTACTGCGGGCACATGGTGACCGCGGTCAGCGATTGCCACCACGCCCCCGTGCGGGAGCGATTCCTGCACGGGACCTGCCTCGAGTGCAAGCAGGACTGTCGCCTCGTCTGCGCGCGCTGCAAGAACCCGCTGTGATTCCGCCGGCAACGTTATCCGATGGCGTTCGATGCAAACGGAGCCATGTCCGGTCCCCCGACGCCCGGCAAGCCGCCGCCCCCGCCGGCGCGCAGCGTCCTCCTGGCCGACGCGAAGATCACGATCGCGGCTCCGATCCCCCGGGTGTTCGAGGCGCTCGTCGACGCCGGGCAACTCGGGCAATGGTGGGCGGACGATCCGCGGGTCGAGGCCGAGCTGGGCGGCCGCTACGAAGGCACGCTTTCGGACGGCCGCGTCGAGGGTTCGATCACGGCGATCGATGGCCCGGGGAAGCTCTCGTTCATGTGGCCGATCCCCCACGAAGGCGGCTCGGTCGAGACGAGCGTCGCGTACGAACTCAGCCCAAGAGGCGCGCAGACGTTCGTGCACCTGGTCCATCGCGCCCCGAACCCCGTCCCGGGAGAGTGGCCGGGCCTGTGGGCGAGCGCGCTCGAGTCGTTGAAGACGTTCCTTGAAGGCGCCTCCGCCGGCTCCGAGTGAAGCGACCGAGGCGTCAGCCGCCGACCCACTCGAACACCGTCGCCTCGCCCTGTCCCACGCCGACGCACAGGGTCGCGAGGCCGTGGTACGGCCGCCTCTCGCGCGGCGCACGCCGACGCATCTCGTGGGCGAGCGTGCACACGATCCGCGCGCCGCTGCATCCGAGCGGGTGGCCGAGCGCGATCGCGCCGCCGTTCACGTTCGTGATCTCCGGACGGAAGCCGAGTTCCCGCATGACCCGGAGCGCTTGGATCGCGAACGCCTCGTTGAGTTCGATCAGGCCGATATCCTCGATTCGAAGGCCCGCGCGCGCGAGCGCCTTCCGCGTGGCGGGCACGGGACCGAGCCCCATCGTCCGCGGCTCGACGCCGGCCACGGCGGAGGCGACGAAGCGCAGAAGCGGCCGCAGGCCGAGGTCGGTCGCCGTGTGGTCGCTCATCACCAGGACCGCGGCCGCGCCGTCCGTGATGCCGCTCGCGTTGCCCGCGGTCACGGTGCCGCCGTCTCGGAACACGGGGAGGAGCCTCGCGAGCGCCTCGGGGGAAGTGTCGGCCCGCGGCGGCTCGTCTCGGGAGACGAGGATCGACTCGCCCCGCGGTTGCGGCACCGGGACCGGGACGATCTCTTCCGCGAACCTCCCCGCCTCGATCGCGGCGATCGCCCGACGGTGGCTCTCGAGGGCGAAGCGGTCTTGCTCTTCGCGCGGGATCGTCGGCCCACCCTCGCGCAGGTTCTCCGCGGTCTCGCCCATCGACTCGTTGCCGTATTGCGCCTTGAGGCGCGCGTTTGGGAACCGCCAGCCGAGGGTGGTATCCCACGCGGTCACGTTGCCCATCGCGCCCTCGGGGTTCTTCGGGATCGCGTATGGCGCCCGCGTCATGCTCTCCACTCCGCCGGCGACGAACACCTCGCCTTCGCCCGCCTTGATCGACCGCGCCGCCGCGTTGATCGCCGCCAGCCCCGACGAGCAGAGCCGGTTGAACGTCACGCCCGCAACGGACACCGGGAACCCGGCGAGGAGCGCCGCCATGCGCGCGACGTTTCGATTGTCCTCGCCCGCCTGATTCGCGCAGCTCATGTAGACCTCCTCGACAAGCGCGGGATCGATGCCCGCCCGCCGAACGACCTCGCGGACCACGAGTGCGCCGCCATGTCGTCGGGGCGGACGTCCGTCAGGGCGCCGTGGTGGCGGCCCATCGGCGTACGCACGGCCTCGACGATCACGGCTTCGGGCACAGGTGTCGACCTCCCTGGGTGGACCCCTCCATCGCACCGAAGGATTTGGACTTCGGGATTCGGATCGGCGCGCGATCGCTGGAGGGTTTCACCCACGCCACCGGGAGGGCTTCGGGTCCCCGAGACATACCTCTACTTAGAGGTATGACCGAGACCGGACCTCTGAGCTGGCAAGGCCCCCGACCGCGAACCTTTATCCCCGGAGGTCCGTTCGACGGCCGTGCGACTCGAGGAACGTCCGTTCGGAGGGTTCGCCCGCGGCTCCCTGCCCGTCGGCTGCCGCCAGTGCACCGACGGCGCGAAGATGGTGCTCTTCGTGACCGGCGTGTGCTCGTTCCACTGCTTCTATTGCCCGGTCTCGGACGAGAAGATGTACAAGGACGTCGTCTTCGCCGACGAGAAGCGGGTGACGCGGGACGAGGACGTCCTGGAGGAGGCCCGCGCGATCCGGGCCACCGGCGCGGGGATCACCGGCGGCGACCCGCTCGATGCGGTCGAGCGAACGTGCCGCTACATCCACATCCTGAAGGAGGAATTCGGCCCGGCGTTCCATACGCACCTGTACACGATGTCAACCGATCCGGAGAAGATCCGCGCCCTCGCGGACGCCGGCCTGGACGAAATCAGGTTCCACGTGCCGCCGGGTTTGTGGGCACGAGCGGCGTCGAGCGCCTACGTCGCGGCGTCGCGGCTCGGCCGGTCGCTCGGCGTGACGGTCGGCCTGGAGATCCCGCTCATCCCGGAGCGGGAGGCGGACCTCGTCCGGCTGATCGAATGGGCAGAGGCCGAAGGCTTGGCGTTCGTCAACCTGAACGAGATGGAGTTCTCCGAAGCGAACTTCGGCCGCATGCGCGTGCATGGGTACGAGATGAAGCACGAGCTCTCGTACGGCGTCAAGGGCGCCGACGCGGTCGCCTTGCGGATCCTCGGGCGGCGGTGGAAGACGACGGTTCACTACTGCACGAGCGGGTACAAGGACGGATGGCAGCTCCGGTCGCGCATCAAGCGACGGGCGGAGAGCGTCGCGCGGCCTTGGGATGTCATCACGGAGGACGGCACGCTGATCAAGGGCATCGTCGAAGGATCCGACCTCGACGGCCTGAAGGAGGACCTCACGCGGAGGTACCGCGTGCCGAGGGACCTCATGGGCGTCGACGGCCCGCGGAAGCGCCTTGAGATCGCGCCGTGGGTCCTCGAGGAGCTCGCTCCCCGCTTGCATCGGCCGGCGTTCCTGGTCGAGGAGTATCCGACGGCGGACGGGCTGGAAGTCGAGCGGACGCGACTCGCGTGAGACGAACGCGGCGAGACCAGGCGTCGACGCGCGCCTCGGCGTCGCCGTCGACGATGGGGAGGCGCAGCCGGACCGACGGCGTGAGGACCGCGCGGATCGAACACAGCACGGCGGTCGCGTGCGGCTCGAACCGCTCCAGCGCCTCTGTGAGCCGCCGATCCCGTTCCGCCTCCGCTGCACGGACCAGATCCGCCGAGCCGTTCGGGTCGGCCTCGCGAATCCCCGAAATCGTCGGGTCGAAGTAGCCGAAGATCCGCCGGACCTCTTCCTCGAGGAGGCCGAGGCTCTTCGCCCGGAATCGCTCGACCTCGTCCCGCATCCGATCCGTCAACCCATCCGCGGCGCGACGGTACGCGGGCTCGAGGTTCGGCCGAAAATCCGGGAGGATCGCCGGGACGACGGTGGTCTCGGCATCGTCGACGGCCCAGACCGAGTCGTCCGCGGTCGAGACCGCGAAGCGGTGGAACGCTTCCCGCTTCTCATCGGAGGCGAGCGTCGTCCGGAACGAGAAGACGAGGAGGATGTCTTCCGTGGTCTCGAGGACCTCCGGAGTCGCCGTGACAGTGAGCCCGGACGCGGCGATCGCGCCCGCGACCCACGACGTGTCGACGGTCTCGACGCGGACCGCGTCCCACCGCCCGCGTCGCGTCGCGGACGCGAACAGCCGTTCGAGGAAGTAGCTGCCCGGGGCCACGATCTCCGCGCCGAACTCGCCGACGTGCGAGGGATCGAACGCGAGTGCGAACTCCGCCCCGACCTCGAGCTCTCGCTGGACCGACTCTGGAGCTCGCACCCACAAGAGCGACTCCGCCTCGGAGACCTCTGCGCCCAGATCGGCGAGCGCCTCCCGAACGAACTCCTTTAGGCGCGTCGCTTCAGTCACGCGGCGCCTCCCCGCCAACCTCGCCGAGGACCTCCTCGTTTCGCTCCCTCACTTTATCGTACTGGTCCCGGGCGCGGACGAGGGCGTCCCCGAGCCTCCGCATCGCGGCGCGTCGCTCCTCCGCTTCCCGCAACGCCCAGACGTCGAGGAGGAGCTCCTCGAACGATCGCCGCTCGTCGAGCTGACCGAGGATGAGGTCCAGCTCGCCGACGACGAGCTCGAACATGTGGATCTTGCGGTCGAGCAGCTCCATCAGGTACGCTTCGATCGTGTCCTCCGCCCAGACGTTCACGACGTGCACCTCGCGCTCCTGGCCCAGGCGGTGCACGCGACCGATCCGTTGCTCGATCCGAAGCGGGTTCCACGGTAGGTCGTAGTTCACGACCGCGCGCGCGAACTGCAGGTTCCGGCCCTCCCCGCCCGCCTCCGTGCTCAAGAACACCTGACCGTCCTTTCGGAACGCACGGACGGCCGCGTCCTTCGCGGCGACTCCCAAGCCCCCGTGGTACGTCGCGATGCGATACCCGTCGGCCCGGAGGACCTCCTCCAAATACCGGAGGGTGCGAACGTATTGCGTGAAGACGAGCGCCTTTTCGTCGAACGTCCGCAGGAACGTCCGGAGTCGGTCCGCCTTGATGTTCGTCGCGATCGCGCGCGCATCGTCCCGGAGGCGTTCGAGCCGCTCACAGTCCTCCGGGCCGAACGTCGGACCGCGGGCGAGCCGATCGAGCGTCTCGGCGACCGCAAAGGTGCTGCTGCCGATCTCCCGCTGCAGCACGATGAGCGTGAGCCGCGCCGTCCACGGGAGCCGCCCGGAGGCGGCCCAGTACGCGTCGCGTACGAACTCCGTGACGTCGTCGTAGAGCCGCCGCTCCGCCGGTCCGAGGCGCACCGCGAAGCTATGCACCCGACGGGGCGGCAGGGTGAAGGCGATCCCTCGGCGGTTCCGGATCATGACGGCCCGGAGTCGATTGCGCAGCTCCGGCACCCGCGCCGGCACGCGACGGTCCGCGCTCGCGACGTACCGCTCAAGGAAGCCGTCGTGCGTGTGCAGCGCACCCGGCTTGAGGAGGCTGATCAGGTTGAACAGTTCCTCCATGTCGTTCTGGACCGGCGTCGCGGTCAGGAGGAGCATGTACTTCTTCGAAAGGCCGGAGACGAAGCGCCAGTTCAAGCTCGTGCGGTTCTTGAGGCGATGCGCCTCGTCGACCACGACGAGGTCCCAGGATCGGGCCTGCGCGGCCCGCCGGTGCGCCGCGCGCTTCGCCGTGTCTATCGACGCGATGAGCAGTGGCCGACGCTCCCAGTCGCCGGCCGAGCGGAGCACCTCGAACGGGAGGGAGAACTTCGTCTCCATCTCCTCCCGCCACTGCGACGTCAGCGAGGGCGGCGTGAGGATGAGCGCCCGACGGACCAGGCCGCGGATCGCGTACTCCTTCAGGATGAGGCCCGCCTCGATCGTCTTCCCGAGGCCGACCTCGTCCGCGAGGACGGCGCGGCCGTGCAGATCCCGCAGGACGCGCATCGCGGTGCGCTCCTGGTGCTCGTACCGGCGCACGCCGCGGAGGGACGGCCACGCGAGGAGGCGGTCGAAGCCGTCGACCAGGGAGAGCCGATGCGCCTCGCCGTTCAGTCGCCACGCGCGCGGGCCGTCTCCCGGCGAGCCGAAGGCGCGGGCGAGGAGTTCCGGATCGGACGGGCTGAATTCCAGGGCGAGAGCGGCCTCTGCCGAGGAAGCCTCCCGGCCGGGGGAGGACATAGAGGGGGATCCCTTCACCTGCCACCGCAGGCGGCGCGGAATTACCGAGAGCGATAATAATCGTTTCCTTACGCCCGGGCAGAGATAACAAGGTGAAATGGCACGGTCGCCTTATCCGCCGTCCGTCCCCATCATGCCCGCCCGCTTGGGCGGGCACTTTCCCCATGTTCGCTCGGCTGGACGTGGTGCGGTCTAATTTCCTTGTTTCTATTTTTCTCCTCATTTTTGAGAATCTTGGGGATCCACCGGCGTAGGGTGAGCAAGTTCTGCTCAGGAGGTGAAACACGAGCACGGTGCAGGAATCGTGGCAAATTGATGGGCAGTGGGCGAAGCGCTTCTGCGCTGGCATGGAGAGGTGCCCGGAGTGCGGCAGCAAGCATGTTGAGCTGGAGTATTCCCCCTGCGGCGTGTGAGTCGCTGCCGCTGCATGTCTTGCGGGGCCGCTTGCGTCCCGATACAGATTGCATGGGACCAGGTGGACCCTTGAGGACCGGACAAGCCGTCATGTCCGCCCAATTCGGGCAGGCACGTTCCCATCTTGGTTGTCCTGCTGACGCTGGGTTGCGTACACGCTCAGACCGGGCGTCCTGCAGCCAAGACCGCGAGCACGATCCACATGCAGAACAACAGCACATCGACCACCATTAACATCGCGAATAGTCGCACGGAAGACGAAGCGGAGATGACCAGGTTCGCCGGACTTGCTGTCCGCCATGTCAAGCTTGATTCCAGCTTCGGTCATTCAGGCATCGTAGGTGGTGGCGCTGGTCCTGCTCGACTGTCTCGGCGGTCCTCATGCTTGCAATTCGTGCATACCCAAGCCTGTATTTCGGGGCGCATCGCGCCCCCACACCAGTTGCAGGTTCGGGCTGCCTGCTCATGAGCGAGCCGCCCTGAAAGCAGGAGAATCGAAACATTTGCGGTCTCTACCAGCGCCAAGGGGAGGATGACCCAAGTGCGGACCGGCTCCACGATTGTGACTACCCCGACCAGACTTAATGCCATCGAGGGTACAAGGAGTAGTTGAGTGATAGCAATGCCCCACTGCATCGCGGTCGCATTTCGGCTGTAGAAGTTTTGAACACCTTCGCGCCACGTCATGCCTTCACCAGTAGAGGCCTGCGCCGCACTTCGGACACGTCTTGGAATTCTTTGGTATCGATTGGCCGCAGTATGGGCACGGCTGGTTAGCCAGACCGGAGAGAATCGCTACGAGCGCCCCGATGCCGATGAGGCCCAGGATGAACGCGAGAACCTCCTCCGCGCCGCTCCCTTTACCTCCGTTGGACATGCTATCCCATGGGGTAATGCCGTCCCATCCTCATCAACAATTGCGGACCGACGCGGCGGTTAGGCCACTTTTGCGGGCTTGACGGACCTATGACTCGGAGGATGCCAGGCCCGGAGGATGTGTCCCGAGACCACATCGATGCAACCGTGATGGATCTCGTCCACGGGAAACCGGGGAGGCGCGGGAGTAACTTCAGACGCAAGCTTCGCGACGGGGGGTCTTCGCCATCGGTTGATTACGGCCCTTCACGTGACCTTGTCCATCACCTGAAGAAACCGATCGTGTAGCTTAACCAACCGAGAACGAACGCCGAAGTCGAAGATGTCCTTGGCCGGATTACGAGGTCGCGAGCTCTCTTCCGCTCAAATCGCTCGTCATGTCCCGACGGGCAAAGGTACCTCCGTGGAGAAGACCTCGAACGTGAACAAGTCGAGAACGCGAACCCACACGAGCCGTCCGCCGTCGTAGAAGCACCGTCTCTCCGAACCGTTGCTCGTTAACCGCTCGAACCTCTGGACCGACGTCGAGACCCGGATAGATCGCGTTTGTGAGTTCCCGCAGGCATGGAGAGCAACCGGGCCGCGACAATCCGAACTTAGGTCCTAGCTGACCAGTTGCTTGAACCTCGGGCTTCCGCGCAGATTCTCAAAGTCATTCTCGTCTAGGGCACGTTCCGAAAGGGTAGGATCAAGCTCGATGGCTTTGCCAAGGTCCGACAAAGAGTCGTCAAGCTTTCCGAGTCTCGATTCAAAACACGCCCTGTTGTAGTATGCGAAGTCAGCCTTCGGCTCCAGAACTAGGATCTCGTTGCAAATCGAAATGGCTTTCTCCTGATCTCCGCTCCGACTCAGCACCATTGCCTTGAGATTCATCAGGCCCAGATTCATCGGATCCGCCGCTAGAAGCCCTTCAATAATTGAAGACGCATCATCCAGTCTGCTCAATTCATAGAGAGCGATTGCCTTTTCCTCAAGGGCTTCCATATGTTGGGGGGCGTTTTCGAGGACCTCCTCGAAACACTGGAGGGCGTCTTCATGCCTCCCCAATCTCAAATAGCATGTTCCCTTGAGCAATATAGCGTCATGGTCGTCAGGCTCTAGTGCCAAAGCTCTTTCGAACGAGGCGATCGCACTATCATAGTTCCCGGTGTTGAGGAGAGCCCGCCCCCGGTTGTCCCAGGCGCTCCAGACTTCAGGACCCAAGTCCACCGCCTTTTGAAGACATTCGAGAGCGTTCCCGAAATTCCCCAGGTGTATGAGGGTCCTGCCTCTCTGCTCCCAGGCAACGGGCAACCGGGGCCTGATTTCTGTCCATTTCTCAAAACACTTCAGCGCATTCTGGTAGTCCTGCCTCTGGAAGAATGCTAATCCCTTGTTCGCCCAGGCAATCTCCGAGTTTGGATTCATGCGGATAGCCTCGTCGTATTTTGCCTGCGCAACCTTGAAGTCTCCCTTCTCCTTTAGAGCGTTCGCTTCCGTGGTTATCTGAACTTCATCTCTCAACAGGATTTCGATGCCCAGAACGAGCAGCTTGGTCCTCAGCGATTCTATGTTCTTGCTGATTGCGGAAAGGTGTGCCTGGTCCTTGACTGTGGCTTGAATGACGAACCCGGTTTTCAGCCAATCTACGTTTACACGAAATCTGATTGAGCTGGGGTCGCCAAGGTAGAACCGGCTTTCCATTTCAGCCGGCGTAAATGAAAACACAGTAACCCATTCGCCGGGCTTCACCTCCTTGGAGCGGAACTTTCCGCCGAAAATTACTCTCTTTGCCTTGGTTCTTTTCGGGCCCTGCAACAGGACCTCAGCGTCGAATCTGACGTTTGTTTCGTACTCCGGCAGGTCTTTCAGAAAGACATGAGTGAGTTTGGTCTCGACGTTCGCGTCAATCTGGTCAGGAATTCCAAACTGAAATTCCGTAATGCCTTTCGAAAAGGCGAAGTATTTCAGATACAGAACATCAAACTGGCCACCGGAGAAGCTAAGCTTTCTTTCTCCGTCCTCGGTGATTCCCTTTCCTATAAGTTCCTCAATAATCGCACCATAAAAGGAAACCTGGTTGCTCAGTTGTTCTAGTGGATGACGGTCGATTTCGGAGAGCACCATGAAGCGGGATAATTGTTCGGTAGTTGCCGATGGACATTCCAAACTTGCCAAGAGGGCCTTTAGCTGGTCCGGATAACAGCGGCGCACAATGTCGGCGACCTTGTAGCCTCCTCCTTCTCTGAGACGATCCAACTCGATCAGCACATTGTCGAGGACCCCTACATCGAGGGCTATTTGTGGCGTCGAGGCCTCCTTGTGTTTCTTGTACATATAGTGCGAGATGAGCTGGACTTCGTATGGATTTCCACCGGTGATCATGTGGATTTCCGCGACGCTCCCCAAGTTCACAAGTTGCTTCTCTTCCTCGGAGAGAGGCTTCAGAATGCACTCCTTTGTCTCTTCAAGGCTGGCGAAGTTGCCGACGCCTATCCTCTTGAAGAATCTCGGTATCGGCGAGAACACTTCGCTAATCGCCGGGAACATGCTCTCCGTCCCCGCGAAGACTAGCATGTAGCCGTCTATGTCGCTGAAAGTGTTTCTCAGTTTCTGCAACACTGTTTCGTTCTTTGACAGGAGATCGCACTCGTCGAACAGCAGTGCTATCGCTGGGATTTCGTGCTTCTTGGCTTCTTCCCAGAGCCTCTTGAGATCGTGGACAAGGACTTGCTGCGACAAGGTGCCCTCGTTGTTCTTCTTCACACCTATATAGGCCGTACCGAAGAGTAGAGGAATTTCCACGTTTGCATCGAGCATGTCCACAATCTTTCTGAATTGCTTGTAAACCTTGCCGCCGAGGCCCTCAAACATCCCAAGCTCCGCCCCGTTCGTCATGATTCCATCGATGACTTCCTTGAACAGAATCACCTCATTGCTGGAAGACTCCGCGTTGAGGGAGACCTTGACCACGAGGATGCCCTTCTTCTTGGCGAGGTGCTCGATGACGTTGAGAAGGCTCGTCTTTCCGGCGGCTCTTGCACCAATCATGGCAAGATTATGGAACACTGGTCGCTCGCCACGAGACAGCTCGAGATAGTACTCGATCTCAGCCAGCTCCTTCTGTCTGCCCGCAAACAGCTCGGGATTCCTCACTGGCTTTGTAAAATCGTAGGGATTGGCGAAGGATTGGCTCACAAGAAAATGTATGGTCGCTGAAGGTTAAATCCTTTCCACGGGATGCCGGAAGGCGCCGGGCTCCCCGGCCTAGAGGAACTTTTCTCTCCAGACTCACATGTCCGGGGCCGCGGGGGCCGCGGGCTCCGAGGGGGCTGCGCGTCGGCCGCGGAATAGGGACGGCAGGATCGCAATCGTGTTGAGCCCCGCCAGCCAGAGGTACGTCGTCCGGATGCCCTGCGCGAAGAGGAGGCGCTCCGCAGAGGAAATCGCGCCGGGGTCCCCGGACGACAGGATCTGCGTCACGAGGTCGTACCGCACGGTGAAGGTCAGGATGAGGATCGCGAGGTTCAGGCTCACGGTGTATCCGACGTTGAAGAACGTCGCGCGGAACCCGGACGCGATGCCGCGCCGCTCCGGCGGGACGGAGCCCATGATCGAGCTGATGTTCGGCGACGCGAAGAACCCCAGCCCGGCCCCAAACAGCATGATGTAGACGACGAGGTGGGAGTACGGGGTGGAGGCGTCCGTCGTCGAGAAGAAGTACAGGGAGAGGCTGATCGCCGCCAATCCGGTCGTCGTGAAAGGAACGTGGCCGTACTTGTCCGAGAGGCGACCACTCAGGGGGCCGCACGCGAGGGTCGCGACGTCCATCGGGAGGATGAGGACGCCGGCGGTGAGGGGGCTCAGCCCGAGGACGAGCTGGAAGTACAAGCTGAGGAGGAGCAGGACCGCACCGAAGGCGATCGCGTTCAGGAGCTGGGCGACGACGCCGCCCGTGAACTCCCGAATGCGGAGCAGGCGTAGGTCCAGAAGCGGATGCGGGTTCCGGCGCTCGACGTACGCGAAGACGCCGAGGCTCGCGAAGGAGACGGCGAAGAGCGCGCCGACGATCCGCGCCTCCCCGACGCCGTACGCGGCGAGGGTGAGGGCGAGCAGGAGGGCCAGGATGAAGCCGGTGAAGCTCACGAACCCGGCCCAGTCGATCGGCGCGCCGCGGTCGAGCTTCGCGATCTCCCGCAGCCGGAAGTGCGCCCACGCGGTCCCGAAGATCCCAATCGGGACGTTCACATAGAAGAGGGCCCGCCAATCGAGGATCGATAGGATGATGCCGCTCACGGTGAGGCCGGCCATGGAGCCCATCCGGAACGCGACCTGGTTGATCCCCAGAGCTAGTCCCAGTTCGTCGGCGGGCGTCGCGTCCACGATCATCGCGGCGCTGTTCGTGAAGAGAATCGCAGAACCGAGGCCTTGGAGCGTCCGGAACCCAATCACCATCGCCGGATCCGTGGCGAGGCTCGTCAGGAGCGAGCCGACGGTGAAGACTGCGAAGCCGCTCGTGTAGAGCTTCACGCGGCCGACGATGTCGGAGATCCGGCCGATGAGCAGCAGGGCGACCGTGCTCCCGAGGACGTACGCCTGGGTGATCCAGATCGCCTGCTCCGCGTCCGCGCCCAAGCTCGCGGCGACGCTCGGGAGGCCGACGATGACGATGCGCGAGTCGAGGCCCGCCATGAGGACGCCGACGATCGTGACCGTCAGGACCGTCCACTTGTACTCGATCCGAACCGCCTCCGTCCGCTGACGTGTAAGACCCGATTCGCGCGGGCTTCCGGGTTGGCGCGCGACGAAGCGACCGGGCTACCTGAACTTTCCTATTCGGCGCCGGTGACAACGCGGCGCCGCGAGCCGGTCAGGCCACGCTGACGCTCTGGATCGGATGGTGGCGGGCGATCAGATCGCGCGAAACGCGCAGATTGCGGCCCTCTTTGCCGATCGCCCGACCCTTCTTCGTGGCCTCGACGGTCACGGTCGCGTGGGTGATGTCCCCGCGTTGCTCGAGCTGCACGGACTTGACGTCGTAATTGCGGAAGACGTTCGCGACGAACTTGTCGGGCTGGTCGGAGTACTCGACGACGTGGATGTCCTTGTTCATGAGTCGCTTCAACTTCGCGATGTTCTCGCCCTTCTTCCCGATCGCCTTGCCGATGTCGCCTTCCTTGACGACGAAGATGAGCTTGTCGCCCGCGTCGACGCAGTCGACGACGGTCGTGCGGGTGAGATCTTGGAAGAGAGCGACGTACCTGATCGTCTGCTCGTCGAAAACGATCTCTGCCATGCGAATCCTAGACGCTCAGGATGTTCGACTCCCCGGGGCTGATGACCGCGACGGCGGCGACGGAGAACGGCACGCCGCATGCGGCCCCGAGGTCGACGTTCGTCCCGGAGAACCGGAACGTCCGGACTTCGCCGAGGGCGTCCGCCGCAGCCTCCGGGCAGTTGGACGCGAGGACCACGAGCTTCGCTGCCTTCGCTTTCGTCGCGCGACGGACCTCCCGCAAGCCGAACCGGACGTCGCCCGTGTCCGTGGCGACGCGCAGCGCTCGGGAAATGTCGATCACGGGACGACCTCCTCGATCGGTTCTTCCGACTCCGCGGCCGGCGGAGGCGCCGGCGGAGGCGCCGGCGGCACCGCGGGCTTCACCTTCGGCACGGTGGCGGCCTTCGGCAATCCCGCCGGAGGCTTGTAGACCAAGTTCACGGCGCCGGTGCCGAGCGTCACGGGCTGGCCCACGATGACGTTCTCCGCGACGCCGTCCAGGTAGTCGACTTCGCCGGTGATCGCCGCCCGCAGGAGATGGTGCGCCGTAATCTCGAAGGCGGCGCGGGCGAGCACGGAGGACTTGCGGCCGGAGATGCCGTGGCGGCCGATCGCCTTCACGTCGCCGTCGTTCGTCATCATGTCCGACACGAGCATGATGTGGCGAATGTCGACGGTCAGGCCTTGCTCCTGCAGCGTGTTGTACGCCTCATTGACGATTGCGTTCCGGGCGGCCTCGATCCCGAGGACCTCGTAGATCTCCTGAATCGAGTTCGTCGTCGTCCTCGACGCGTCGACGTACGGGAGTTCGAGGATCTTCGAGAGGTTCGATCCCTCCGTGTAGATGACGTACCCGTCTCCGCGTTTTCTGATGATCGCCCGCTGGATCCCGTCGATCCCTTTGATCTTCATCGTGCGGACTTGCTCGACGAGCCGCTGGAGCTTCTTGAACGACGGCTCGCCCGCTTCGACGACGAGCGCTCTCGTCTTTCGCTCCGCGTTCCCGACCTGGCGCTTGACCTCCTCGACTTCTCCGAACTTCTTCATCTTCTCTTCGAGCTCGGTCCACGTCACCCCGCGGACCTTCATCCGGTGCTCGTCCGGATACGCGAGGACCCGCATGTTCACGAGATCCGTCTCGATCGACGCGATGTCCTCCATCGACGTCATCTCGATCTCGGTCGCGATCTTTCGCATCTTCTCGAGGTCGTTGTGACCGGTCTTGACGAACAACTCCATGATCGGCGTGGACGGCACGCGCCGCGCATCGACGATCTCGATGAGCCGCGGCAGGCCGAGCGTGACGTTCATCTCGGCGACGCCCGCATAGTGGAACGTCCGCATGGTGTTGTGCGTGACGACGCCCTCCGCGGTGGTGAAAGTCTCGAGCCCGGGCACCGACAAGTCGTAGACGGGCATCGCGGGAGGGGGAACGTTCTCGATTTCGACGATTTCGTCCCACAGCACGTCCTCGTCGACGAGGGCGCGGAGTTGTCTCAACTCGGCGTCGACGCGAATCCCGAGTTCCTCGGCACGTGCCGCGAATCGTTCGATGTAACGTGCGAGCGTCGCGCGTCCAATATGTTGGCGGCGCGTGAAATTGTTTACGTAGCGCGTTGGGATGTGGAGCTTCCGCGCAAGGTGTCGCAGGACGGGTCCAAACCCGCTGACCATGTCGACCGCGTCGTATGAGTACCGTCCGCGTGGCCGGGCGCAGAGCCAATCGAGGTGCTCCCGTTTCTCCTCCGATTCGAAGCCGATGGCATCTCGGAACGCGGGGGCGTATCGGGCGGGGATCGAGAGGGTCGTCTGGCGACCTTGGACGCCCTTCGTCGACACGATCCCGAAGCGGGCGAGGAGGAGGGCCACCCCGTCGAGGAGCTCCATCGAATTTGAGCTCGCGCGGATCGCGCCGCGGTCGACAGATACGTTGCCGTCCCCCTCGAAGTAGGCCCGGAGGAGCGCGGCGACGCACGCCTCGGTCGCACCGAACATGAAGTCCGGAATCCGCTTGTGCTCCGAACCGGTGCCGCACGAGGACCGGAGGAACTCCGCGAGGACGACGGATCGAAGGTGTACGTCGTGGCCCGGCGCGAAGCCTCGGTCGTTATCATACTCGGCGTATCGCACGCCGAGTCCATCCGCCACGGACCGAGTCCTGCGAAGGAACGGCTCGTTCGTGTTCGAGATGTTCACGTAGTACCGGGCGGCCCAGCCTTCGGAGAGATAGGCGCCCAGGAGCCACCCGACCGAAGCGTCGAGGGAGAGCTTCTCGGGGACCCTTGCGCGGCTATGGTTTTGGAAGGGGTATGTGTACCCGTCGTCGATGTCGAACTCTCCCCTGCCACGGAGTTGGCGCGAGAGGGCGTCGAGACCGACCGGCACGATGAAATCCCGGCCGAAGCCTCGTCGCCACGAGCGACCCATGGCCCTCGCCTTCGCGACCTCGCTCCCGTACCAAAAGCGGTCTCGAGGGAGAATCTCACGGAGCTCGAGGCAGTCGGCCGGGGAAGGCACAGACCACCGTCGGACCACAGGGACGCGATCGCCCCGCCGCAGCTCGTGGCCGAGAACGGGGACAAGGCGTCCCTCGCGTCGGCTGATGAACGAATGGTTCGCGGTGGCGGTGACATCCCGGCCGGATCGGGTCCGGATCCGGAGGAGCCCCTCCCTGTGGAGGTGGCGGCTCGCGGAGCGCACGGGCTTCCACACGATCTTGCCGTCTTCGGTGAGGCTCGGCACCTCAATCGAGGCGCCGTGCGGAAGGTCGCACCACTCGGTCGGGCCTTCGCGGGCAACGCTCCAGCGGCCCATCAGTCCGTCCACGAATGGACCGATTGGGACCACGCGCACGCGACCCGCCTCGCGTACGATGATCCTCTCCTCGTACGGGATGCTCATCTGGGTGCCCGGTTCGCCGATCGACTGGGCGGACACGATCCCCGCCGATTCGTTCGCGTCGATCGCGTGGAGGTCGAACTTCTCGCAGATTTTCGTGAGGACCTCGTTGAGCCGCTTTTTCGACAGCTTGAGGCCGTGGATCTTCTTCGCGACTTCGCTCACGACGGATCGCGGGAGCCATCGGCCGATCTCCTTGAGCCCATCGGCGACCTCCTGCTCCCCCGACGTCAGCGGAGGCGCCTTCACCGGAATCGTGAGGGCCGCCTCGGGCTCCGCCTCGGCGGCTTTCGCGGCGGCCTTGCCGCCGCGCGGGGCCGCCTTCGCCCGCTCCTTCTTCGGAGCGGGCTTCGGCTCCGGGGGAACGGCCCCGAGCTTTTTGAGGACCTTCTCCGCCTCCTTCTTTGAGATGAACTTCGTGAGCCGGTCGATCTTCGAGCCGGCGAGCTTGTCGAAAGTGAAGCCGGCATCGGCCAAGAGCTCCGCCGTCTTCTTCGAAATCCCGCGGTTGCGCAAAGCCTGGACCGTCGCGGCGCGTGCCATGATCACTCCTCCGAGGGAGGCTCTTCCTCCTCCACCTCGACCTCTTCCTCCGTGATCTCGACGTACATGTCTTTTTCCGTGAGGCCGTACGAGGCCATCTCCTGCTCTCGCAGGCGTTCCTTCCACGACGGCTCCTCGCCGAGGACCTCCTGGAGGATGTCGTCGATGTCGACCGCACGGCCCTGGACGCTGCGGCTCGGATCGACGCCGTCCTCGCCGAATCGGAACTGGATGATCGTGTCCGCCGTGTTCCGGACCGTGCCGTCTTCCTTGACCTTGAGGTCCTCGAGGGCGTTAATCAGACGGCGCTGCATGTAGCCCGACCGGGATGTCCGCACGGCGGTGTCGACCAGCCCCTCCCGCCCGCCCATCGCGTGGAAGAAGTACTCCGTCGGATGGAGGCCGCTCTTGTACGACGACTTGACGAACCCTTTCGCCTCCGCCCCGAGGTCGCCCTTCTTGAAGTGAGGCAGGGTGCGGTTCCAGTAACCCCGACTTAGGCGCTCACCGCGGACCGCCTGCTGACCAATCGACCCGGCCATCTGCGACAAGTTCAGCATCGAACCGCGCGCCCCGGACCTCGCCATGATGACCGCGCTGTTCTCGATCCCGAGGTGCTTCCCCGCGATCTGGCCGGCCTGGTCGCGTGCGCGTCCAAGGATCTTCATCGCCTCGACCTCGAGCGTCTCCTCGAGGGATCGGCCGGGCATCTGCTCGAGCTCCCCGCGCTTGTACGATTCCACGAGGCCTTCGACTTTCTCAATCGCCGCCTTGAGGACGTCCGCAATCTGCTTCTTCGCCTCTTCAGGGATGTCCTCGTCGTCGATGCCGGTGGTGAAGCCCCGGATCATGATCGCCCCGATCGCCATCTTCGTCGCCTTGTCGATGAACACCCGCGCGGCGTCCGGGCCGTAGTCTCGGGCGAGCTTGTCCAGGATCTTCCCCTTGAATGCGCCCACCGCGTTCTCGTCGATCGTCCCGGAGCTGATCACGCCCTCCTTGATGACGACGAGGGAGTCCTCCTCCTTCAGCTCTCTGAGCCCGATGTCGCCCTTCGGCGCGATCGACGACTTGAACGTCATGCTCAGATCCTTCGGGAGGATCGCGGAGAACAACGCCTTCCCGGACCAGAACTCCTCGCCCCCTCGCTTGACGTCGGCGGGCGGAAGGTCGCGGATGTCGATCTTGCTCAGGATGTACGTGACCTCCTCCCGCGTGAACTTGCTGTCCTTGTGCGTCAGGAGGAAGGACCCGGTGATATGGTCGTGGATGCCGCCGATCACGGGGCCGCCGAACCGCGGGGAGAGGATGTGCTCCTGGACCCGCATGAGGACGCGGGCCTCGGCGCGGGCTTCCTCGCTTTGCAGGACGTGCAGGTTCATCTCGTCGCCGTCGAAGTCAGCGTTATACGGAGGACAGACGGCCAGATTGAAGCGGAACGTCTTGTGCAACATCACGCGGACCTCGTGGGCCATCATCGACATCCGGTGCAGCGACGGCTGCCGGTTGAACAGGACGATGTCGCCGTCGACGAGCTGCCGCTCGACCGTGTAGCCGAGCTCGACCGCCTCCGCGACGACCTCCGCGTTCTTCTCCGTCACCCGGATCCGGCGCCCGTCCGGCCGGATCACGTAATTCACGCCGGGGACGTACTCCCCGAGTGGTCCGAGGGGCGTCGGGCCCCGCTTGACCCACTGCTTGACGATCTCCGCGTTGTACGTCTGCACGTGGACCGGGACGGTCAGTTCGCGGGCCGCCTCGACCGGCACGCCGACCTCGTTGATCGACAGGATCGGATCGGGCGAGATGACCGTGCGCGCGCTGAAGTTGACCCGCTTTCCGGAGAGGTTCGAACGGAACCGGCCCTCCTTTCCTTTCAGGCGTTGGACGAGGGTCTTCAGCGGCCGGCCGGAACGATGGCGAGCGGGCGGGATCCCGGACGTCTGGTTGTCGAAGTACGTGGTGATGTGGTACTGCAGCAGTTCCCAGAGGTCTTCGACGATGAGCTGCGGCGCGCCCGCGTCGCGGTTCTCTCGGAGCCGCTGGTTGATCCGCAGGACGTCGACGAGCTTGTGCGTGAGGTCGTCCTCGGACCGATCGCCGCTCTCCAGAGTGATCGACGGCCGCACCGTCACGGGCGGGACGAGCAACGCCGTGAGGACCATCCACTCCGGCCGCGCGACCTCGGGGTTCATCCCGAGGACGCGGAGGTCCTCGTTCGGGATCCGCTCGAGCCGCTCGCGCACCTCTTTCGGCGTGAGCTTGTGCCCGTCCTCGCGGAACGTCGTCGGCTTATCGAGGGTGACCTTGCCCTGCTCTTCGCCGCAGTGCGGACAGCGCTGTCGCTTCTGCGCCTCCCGCGCGGTCTCCTTCGTGACGAAGCCGATGTCCGTGACGTCGCCGCCTAGCTCCTCCACTTGGTCCATCTCCGCCATGTACTCCATCGCCTGTTGGCGGGTGAGGAGCAGGCGCCCGCACTTCCGACACGTTGCCTGCAGCAGCTTCTTGATGTCCTTCACGTAGCCGACGTGGATCACGGGCATCGCGAGGTCGATGTGGCCGAAGTGGCCGGGGCAGTCGTCGACTTTGCCGCCGCACGTCTTGCACCGCAAGCCCGGCTCGATGACGCCGAGATGAGAGTCCATCAAGCCCATGTCGATCGGGAAACCGTCGTCGTCGTACGTGTCCGCGGTGATGATTTTCGTCGCCGACATCCGGCGGATCTCGTCCGGGCTCAGCAAGGCGAACTTGATCGACGCGATCCGCTTCGTGACGCCTCGCATCGACATCATCGCATGTCCTCCAGTTGCAGCCGCATGACGACGCCCAGGGACAGGAGTTCGTCGAGGAGGAGCTTGAACGCGTACGACGTCTGCACGGGATAGATCTTCGACGTGTTGTCGTCGACGGGGCAACGCAGGTTCCCCTTGCGGTCCTTGATCGCGAAGTGGCCGCAATCCGGGTTCCCGCAGACGTACTGGATCGTCCCGTCGGACTCGTCGAGCAGGCGGTCCTTGATCACCATCGAGGCGCCGTGGCCGATCAGGCAGTCCCGTTCCATCTCGCCGAACCGCAGGCCGCCCTGCCGGGACCGGCCTTCCGTCGGCTGGCGCGTGAGGATCTGCACGGGACCGCGGCTGCGGACGTGCAACTTGCCGGAGACCATATGGTGGAGCTTCTGGTAGTAGATCACGCCGATGAAGATCTCCGCGGGGATCATGCGGCCCGTCCGTCCGTCGTAGAGGATCTCCTTCCCGTTCGACCGGAATCCGTTGTCCTCGAGGGCCTTGCGAAGCGCCTCCTCCCGCTCCCCGCTGAACGGGGTGCCGTCGATCGGGCGGCCTTCGAGGGAGCCGACCTTGCCGCCGATCTGCTCTAGGACGTGGGCGACGGTCATCCGCGAGGGAATCGCGTGCGGGTTGATGATCAGGTCCGGGATGATCCCCTGGGCCGTGAAGGGCATGTCCTCTTGCGGCGCGATCAGGCCGATGACGCCTTTCTGTCCGTGCCGCGAGGCGAACTTGTCCCCGAGCTCGGGCACCCGGAGGTCGCGCACCTTGACCTTCGCGAGCTTCGAGCCGTTCTCGCTCTCCGTGAGCATGACGGAGTCGACCCAGCCGCTCTCCCCGTGGCGCACCGTGACCGACGTCTCGCGGCGTTTCTGCGGCGTTAGGAAGTCCGTCTCCTCCTCGAGGAATCGGGGCGGGCTCGTCTTGCCGATCAGGACGTCGCCGCCGGTGACGACTACCTCCGGCGAGATGAGGCCGTCATCCGGCGTGAGGTTGGCGTACGACAGGTCGGCCCGCGCCCCGCGGACGTCGGGCGAGGGGATCTCGAAGTGGTCCTCCTGGCCGCCCGGGTACCGGCGTTCCTCCGCACGGTACGTCCGCATGAAGGACGACCGCCCGAGGCCGCGGTCGATCGAAGCCCCGTTCATCACGATCGCATCTTCCATGTTGTATCCGTAGTACGACATGACGGCCACGACGAAGTTCTGGCCCGCGGGACGCTCGTTGAACGACACGTGCTTCATCGAGTCCGTCTGGACGAGCGGCTGCTCCGGATAGTGCAGGAGATGGCTCCGGGTGTCGGGGCGGGACCGGTAGTTGCTCGAGCCGAGCCCGAGCGACTGCTTCGCCATCCCCGCCCCCATCGTGACCCGGGGCGAGGAGTTGTGCTCCGGGTACGGGACCACGCCGGACGCGACGCCGAGGATGACCTCCGGGTCCGCCTCGAGGTGGGTCGTCTCCTTCGTAATCGCGGACCGCACGCGGAACGTCTTGTGGCAGTACTTGCACTCGAGATCGGACTCGTCGTCGCGGCTCCCCATGTTTATCCACGTGACGTCGTTGCGGCTCAGGGGGTGCTTGCACTCCTTGCAGCGGCTCGGCACGTCGTAGGGATAGATGGCGATGAAGGTGTCTTCTTCCTCTTCCGCATCGATCCACTCGACGATCCCGTTGCGGACGAGGTCGGAGAACCGGAGTCGGCCCATCTTCAGTTCGTCGACGTGCTTCCTTGAGAAGACGAGGTGGCCGTCCTTCACGACCAGGAGCGGGCGGCGGATGCGGCCCTCGTCGCAGTTGATGATGATCTCCCCCATGTTCTCGTCGAAACGGACGTTGACCTCGTGGCTCAGGAGCCCGCTGCGCCGTCGCTCCCGGATCTCCGAGACGAGCATCTTCGGGTCTTCGTGGAGGCCGACGAGGTCCCCGTTCACGTAGACGCGGGTGAGCTGCGTCTGCTGTCCTTTCACCTGCTTCGTGCCGAGGTCGGCGAGGAGCAGCTTGACCTCCTCTTCCGGGAAGCCTTCGGAGACGTCGATGACGAGGGCCAAGTTTTTTACTAACCCGCAATTTTGCCCCTCGGGGGTCTCATTTGGACATAGACGCCCCCATTGAGTCGGATGCAGGTCGCGAGCCTCGAAGTGCGGCTGTGACCGCGTCAGGGGCGAGGTCACGCGCCGCAGGTGGCTCAGGGCGCTCATGTTAGACGTTCGATCTAGGAGCTGGCTCACGCCCGCGCGGCCGCCGACCCAGTTCCCCGTCGCGAGCGCATGGAGCAGCCGCTGCGTCAGCAAGTCCGGCCGGATCGCGGACGAGATCTTGAGTTCGCGGCGCCGCGCGTAGGACCGCTCGAGCTGGTACTTCAGGTCCTTCACGAGGTTCGCGAACGCGACGCGGAACAGATCCTCCATGAGGTCGCCCGCGAGCTTGAGCCGCTTGTTCGCGTAGTGGTCCTTGTCATCCTCCCGCCGTCCACCCAAGGACAGCTCGAGGACCGTGCGGGCGACGCGCCCGAGGAAGATCGCCTTCTTGATGCGATCCTCGCGGGTGTCGCCCAGGTGGGGGAGAAGGCTGCGGTCGAGGATTGACTCGACCTTCTTGATGCGGTACTCCTTCGCCTGGCCGGTAGCGAACTTCTTCTCGAGGTAACTGATCGCGTCGTCCCGCGTGAAGATGCCGTTCGGCGGGTAGTTCTTCTTGTTCTGACACTCTTCGATGTTCGCGTAGACGATATTTGCCATCTCGGGCGCGGAGACGATCGCGTTGTAGATGTCCTCGTCCTTCTCCATGCCGAGCGACTTCATCAGGATGATCAGGGGAATCTGGCCCGAGGCGGTCGGCACGCTCACGATGAGCTGGCCGTCTTTCTTCTTCTCCATCAGGGTGAGGGCGCGGTACCCCTCCTTCTGGGAGAAGACCTTGGCGACCTCGACCTTGCGGCCGTACCGCTCGTTGAACTCGACGAGCACCCGGTTTGGCGCGAGGTCCTCGAGCGAAATCAACGCGCGCTCGGTGCCGCCGATGATGAAGTAGCCGCCAGGATCGAACGGATCCTCCCCCAGCTCGATGAGCTTTCGGCGGTACTCGTCCTGGTTGAGCTCGCCCTCCGTCTCCATGTTCTCTTTGTAGAGCAAGCAGCGTTTTGACTTCGCCATGATCGGGAAGTTCCCGATGTGGACGCGCTCGGGCTCCCGCTCGATGCCGTTCTCGATGACTGTGAAGTCTAGGTAGATCGGCGCGGTGTAGTTCAGATTCCGCTGGCGGGCCTCCATGGGCGTGAGCGGATGCGTGGCGCCATTCGCCTCCTTGACGACGGGCAGGCCGAGCGTGATCGTCGGCTTCGCCTCGAGGTCGATCCGTCCGCGGTCGTCGCGCTTCCGGCCAATCCGGATCTCGATGACGTCGCCTTCCGTCCGGTCTTCGTCGAGCTTAATGATCCCGCGTCGTTCGTCCTCCGGCGCGGAGCGGAGGTTGTCGACGATCCGCTGCATCCGAGAGTTCGGGTTGTCGATCGTCGGCAGGAAGTCGTTGAACGACGCGATGTGATGGTTCACGATGGAGCGTTCTCGGAAGAACGCGTCAATCAAGTCTCGCATGTCTTACCTCCCGATCACCAGTCGGTACGCTTCCGAAACGCCTGCCGTGCCGCTCACCCGAACCACGCGGATGATTCGCCCCTCGCTGATGGGCCCTTCGATCTTCTCGAGCACCTGGATCACCGGATCGCTCTTCCGGATCTTTGGGAGCTGGTCGCGCGTGATCTTCAACGCCTTCAAAACGCGCTCCGCCTCTTCCTCCGCGACGAGCCGATGCTCTGGAACGAGTTGATGCTCCAATACGTTAAACCTCAAGGGAGGTCCTCCCTGGGCGACCGTTTTGCACCTGGCATGTCACGCGCGCGCGAGCCGTACGGGCCCGCGGGGACTTTCGGGGCCCCGCGCGGTCCGCAGGGCCCGTTCGAACCCCGGACCACCCGGTCTCTTCCCGCTCTCCGACGAGCGAAGGCGGCTAAAAGCCGGATGCTCTTTCTAGGGACGGTTCCATCGCCATCCTACCTAGCTGAGCTACGGGCCCTCCGGCTGGCGGCGGCGACATGCGACCGTTCGCCTAATCGAGCCATCGTATTAAAGTTTGCGGTGATG